>Ga0123352_10002792_pt1 | contig 24757 bp, 20 predicted proteins | sample TergutLab28metaG_FD_89700 | JGI IMG/M metagenome (GOLD analysis project Ga0123352, IMG submission 89700) | Labiotermes labralis P1 segment gut microbial communities from Petit-Saut dam, French Guiana - Lab288 P1 | ecosystem: Host-associated > Arthropoda: Insects > Digestive system > Gut ...
AGCGAGACTGTTGTTTGTGCAGCATTTTTCATAAACGCACGTAAATTTTCTATTGTTGCACATGGTAGCTCCATTGTTTGCCTAGCAATACGATTCAAGCTGTGCGCATTAAGCCGGGCGATAACATCAGCGCTGCCCTTATGTACATCCGATCGAGCAGTATTAATGCCGATTAATTGTGTGGTCCCTCCCGTCAATGAACCTATGACTGCGGCGCTTGCTTGAACACCCTGTTGGTTGCTGAGTATTCTTGACATTCTACCCCCTCCTTGTTTACTTTACCTAAACCTCTGCTCCTTCGTAAACGCTAGGTAAGCGCTGATTAAATCCGCCCGAAGTCATACCCGCAAGGACAAGGAGCGTGAATATTTCAACGTTTGCCTAAAGTCCTGCACTCGCTATTCGCGAGCGCGGGACTTATCTCAATCTATATATCCACTATATCACTTATACCATGGATATGATTTCCCCGGATGGTTACGCAGCATACACAATATGCGTTTCTTTTGCTTTGGCGAGACCATTATAATACACTTTAAACGCATTGTTGTTAATACATTGTTAACAAATGTCGTCGATTTGATAAAAATACTATACTCCACTTTCGTCTTGTCGTATTCCGATATTTCCGAATCGGCGCAATAGTGTCAATATCATTTTGAACATATTCACCATGATCATCGTCCGCCCCCCTCACACTCTAAACCTATAGCCTACCCCCCAAACTGTTTCGACATATTGTGGATTTTGTGGTTCAGGTTCAATTTTTTCACGCAGCCGTCTAACATGTACGACAACTGTATCGCCGTCACCAAGCGCTTCCAAACCCCATACTCGCTCAAAAAGCTCATCTTTTGAATACACCCGATTAGAATTTTCCATTAAGAAAAGTAATATTTCAAACTCTTTAGGTGTGAGACTGCATTCCTCCCCATGTACTGTCACCCGACGATCTTCACAGTCAACCTCCAATCCTCTTACTGATAGCTTCGCCCTCCTGTTTTTTGATACTGATGTTGAGGTCAGTCGCTCAAATCTCGATAAATGGGCCTTGACCCTCGCCACTAACTCCCCCGGAGAGAAAGGCTTTTGCATATAATCATCCGCTCCCAACCCAAGTCCGCGGATTTTGTCAATGTCCTCACTGAGAGCGGAAAGCAATATCACGGGTGTTTCGGAAGTTTCCCTGAATTTTTTTAAAACTTCAAATCCATCCATCCCGGGTAGCATAATATCCAATATGACAAGGTCAGCTTCTTTTGCTGCTTCAAGACCTTCCACACCATTTCCTCTTATTTCCGCATCATATCCCGCAATTTGCAGATAATCCTTTTGAAGAGCCGCGATTTCTGCATCATCTTCTATTATTAGGATTTTTGCCATATCTTAATGATTATCCCTCACATTATCATAGTAGTAGTTATTAGTGTCCCTCTCCAAGGACAATGAGCGCGAAGTAATCAGCGCATTAGATCAACGGCAGCATAATGCTTGTCGAAATTCCGACATCTGGATTATTGATGATCCATATCTTCCCACCATGAAGAGCAACCAATTGCTGCGCAATCGACAACCCAAGACCACTTCCGCTCTGCATCCCTCGTGATGCATCCGCTCTGTAGAATTGGTCAAATACATATGGCATGTCGCCCTGCGAAATACCCAACCCTTTGTCAGACAGCGTTAAAATCGCTTCGTCCTCTTGTCTCACAAGCTTTATTGATATCTCAGGTCCCGCCTGCTCCGGCTTTTTATATTTCGCGCTGTTCTGCAGGAGATTTAGTATAACACGAGCCATCTTCTCCCTGTCCACAAACACCTTAACACCCGCTTCCACGTTCATTTCTAGCGACATATCTTTCTCGCTATGCCTAAATTCTGTCACTACCTCCATCGCCAAACCCCCTAAGTCCTCCTCGGTTTTATCCAGAGGCAATTGAGCGTTTTCAAGCCTTGACAATAAGGACAAATCATCAGATAGGGTTTGTAGACTTCTTGCCTTTTTACATATGACCGCAGCATATTCATGAATTTTCTCCGGAGTTGCCGCCACACCATCAAGTATTCCCTCAGCATAACCCAATATGGATGCTATCGGAGTTTTAAGATCATGTGTAACTGAAGCCATCATTGCCCGGCGCTCATTTTCTGCTCTCTCTTTAATCTTTGTTGAATCTTTAAGTCGAACCCGCATCTGCTCAAAACCGGCGGCAAGCTCCGTAAATTCATCATAGCCTGATATTACAAGCTCATGTCCCAGATTCCCGTCACGAATCTCCGAAACCGCCCGTTTTAACCGTACCATAGGACCGGCCACTCTTTTCGCCGTCAATCCAATGAAAAGCAATGCTCCGATTCCGGTCATAACCAACACGACAATGCCGCCCAATGGGAAAAACCGGACGGCAATATATCCTAAATTATCATTGAGTCGCACACCTATAAGCGGGTTAGCTACAATCCAAAATATCAAAAAAGAGGCTATAATACTCAATGTGTTCAGCACCAAAATAGCCGTAACACTGCTGACAATAATACGAAGGCGCACGGACATGATAATCTCCCATCTAACTAGTGCAGCGTATACGCTACACTAATACTCTTTCTTCTCATATATTAAGCTTCCGGCTGTGACAAATACAACACCATATCCTAACACAATCAAGAGCATGTGTACAAGCTTTGCTGTATCGGGCAGCGCACCTATCCAAAGTCTGTGCCAACTTAGATATGACGTAAAGAGCATTTCACCGAGAACCGGAAAAAACACAGGTGCCACATTTAGTAACAAGTAGGAAAATAGCAAAATAAACATTACCAAAGTGCCACTTTTGCCTAAAAGCGCAATAAGCGCCGCAAAAGATGCCAAAATCGCCAACGGCACAATGGTCAGCGCATATGATGCTAAAGCGATTAAAAGCTCGTCAACTCTAAGCGCTCGACCGTAAATTTGGTTGAGTACTGCACAAACAATAAAAACACAAACCAAGTACAGCGCTGCATATGTAACTACTGCGAGTATCTTCGAAAAATATTGCTTCCAACGTTCTGTCGGACGAAAAACCATTGCTTTCATAGTGTTTTCCGCTCCTTCGACAGTCAGCAAATCCGTCAACCCCATAAAAATAAGAAAAGGTACTACGAGCTGAAGAAAAAACGGTAGCATACCCATCGGGGTCGGTGCCAGATTTATCATGATACCGCCCTGTGCACTGGCAAAGTTTGTAATTATCGACCCCATTACGGTCCATAACAGGCAAATACTCACACCTATTATGAGAAACACAATATATTTTTTCCGACTCATGAGTTTGTCCCACTCATTACGATAAGTTGCTAAAAACATCTTCATTAAGATATACTCCCCGCCTTCTCATTCGAAATCGCCGACATGTCCCTCTGCTTGTTTTTTGCAACCTGCGCTAAAAAATAATCCTCCAAGCTCGGCGATATCCCCTTGATAGTTTCCATGCTTTCAACACAGAGAAGCCTGCCGCTGTGCATAATTGCAGCTTTTGTTGCACACAGCTCGATTTCATGTGCCAAATGCGACGAAATAAGCACTGACGCACCGCTTTCGGCAGCCTTTGTCACAACTTCACGCACAAATATCATGCCCTCAATATCCAGCCCATTTGCCGGTTCGTCAAGCACCAATAGTTTCGGCTTTGACAGTACAGCAAGAGCAACACCTATTCGCTGGCGCATTCCTAAGCTAAAAGAGGAAACTTTATCATTTTTGTATTTGTCCATCTCGACCATGTGCAAGACCTCATCAATTCGGGACTTATCCGCATCGTCATAGAAACGAGCAGCAAGTTTCAGATTATGAAAAGCGGACATGTGCTCATACAGCGCCGGGGCTTCAATAAGACATCCAACTTGACCTAAAGCCTGTTCATGATTTTGAGTGACATCATAACCATTTATGCGAACATTTCCTCTTGTAGGTCTAATTAACCCGACAATTGCCTTCATTATCGTTGTCTTTCCCGAACCGTTCGGCCCCAGCAACCCGAGCACCTCTCCGGGCTCGAGCGCAAAGGAAATTTCCTCTGCGCCACGCCCATTTTTGTAAAGTTTAGTTAAATTTTCAACTTCAAGAATCATTCTTGTCCCTCGGCATCTATATCGTCATCATCCATTTCAACTTCAGCTATATCAGCTCCGGCATCTTCCATATCTTCTTCCGAATTTCCGCCCGAATACTCATAATATTCTTCAAAACCTTCTGTCTCCTCGGTCATATCCTCAGCCAATCTGTTTATAGCTTGCTCTGCCGGGTGTGTTGTGGTTATGCTTTCTTCATTGATGCTCCCATCTTCGTTCAGTGTGAAAAACACTGACATTCTGCTGCCAACATTACCAAATCTGGCTCGAAGATTGTCCATCGTCAATATGGTTTCAGCACCCGAGACAGGGCTTGAGGGATCGCTCGTACCGATATCAGAAAACCGCACTGTGATACTAATTTCCATTTCGTGTACCTGATCAAAAATATCTGTTGCTGTAAATAATCCATTAGCGTTAATGCTAAGCAGATTCCCGGCAGCATCAACCTCAGCTTCCCCCACGACATGGTTAATTACTAGGTTCTGCATTGGTATGTTAAGCGGATACTCCCTCTCAAAGTCAGAGCTTTTTAAGGTCCTTTCACTTTCGCTTATGATTCTGTCAGGACCGGTTGCCGCGAATGTATTTCCATTAATGTAGAAAGTTCTCCAAGACGCAACATTATCGAACACTGAGATCTCAACTGTTCTATCATTTACATTGGTTGCGTCTGCACTAATAGAGTCAAACACCATGTTCACTGCATCCACATCCATTATTAATCGAACCGGTGTTGCAGTTATTTGCGTTGTTGTCAAGCGTTGCTGACCATCAATGAACGTCCTTTCGGTGAGCACCTCCGTTCCGGATTCATTTAAGAACTCCGTAACTGTACTTACCATACCGAACAATGACCTCTCCACGAACATGTCCAGACCCACTCTGACAATTTCGGGCACTTGGTTTTCACTTAGCGAACCGCGTATACGGCGAATACCGTTTTCCGAGGTCATTGAAATGTTATTGCGTAAATCTCCGACTACTAAGTCCAATAATAGCTCCGCAAAACGCATTTCTGAGGAATTACGATCTTCTTCAGAGAATATCCCAAATGGGCTTCTTGCAAAAGAGCTGTGGTTCACATCCTGTGAAAACACTTGAGCTCTATACCAATTTGCGCCTAAATCTGATCCACTCAGTCTAAAGGGGGTCATTTCTAGGTTAGGTGTGCTAAAGTTAAATCCATCGTTATTGTGAAATTCTCCGGATCGTATTGTCTCTACACTAAATGCGCGTGTGTCACCCTGAATATGCGTAAGGTTGACTTCATAAACTGTTTCTCCGTTGACTTTAATGTCCATATCCATCTCAACTGTTACGTTTCGCATTGTCAATGCGTCCAACACTGCAGTTCTCAGCGTTTCATAGGGTGATCCCATGATTGCTGCTACTGTCACCGCCCCGCCCAACACAGTCACTGCCAGCACTAGGCAAACCACACGGACTTTTACACTTCTTTTCATTGCTTATCTCCTTAGAATTAATTTTAACTTTCGGCAATTACCATGTATACCATAACACCACCTAATTACATCCATCTTACAGAAATATTACGATTTGCTTAAGTAATCGCCATCTAATATTTTGCCCGGACCAGCAGCGCGGCGAAGAACCCACAAAAATCTAACAATGCGCTTTTACCTTAAGCTCCCAGAGGTTGCATTTTACCTATGTTGTGATAAAATACTGGGCGAGGTAAGTAGTTATGAAAGATATTTCATTAATAAATATGATGCTGGATTTCGCGAAGGGAATCAAGCGCTTTTTTCTGCTTTCCGTCGTTGCTTCATCAATCGCAGCACTGCTAGGCTTTGTTACGCCCCTGATAGTCGGCTTTACTGTCGATTCCGTCATTGGTGGTGAAAATACGGCTTTACCCGGTCCGATCATGTGGCTATATGAAATATTCGCACAACAGGACAATTTCGCCGAGAGCCTGATGGTCTGTGCTATCTTTGCCGCAATAAGCGCGATTTTGGCAGGCATTTTTAACTACCTATCACGTGTCAACATGGCAAAAGGTGCCGAGCGATTTGTTAAAAGACTTCGTGACCAATTATTTGCGCACACACAAAATCTGCCCTTTGAGTGGCACACCAAAAACCTCACTGGTGATATAATTCAGCGCTGCACCTCCGATGTCGAGGTTGTCAGGCGATTTGTTTTTCAGCAACTAATCGAAGTTTTAAGGATTGCAATACTGATCATCATCGCATATCTAATAATGTTTTCCATTAACGTCACCTTATCGCTGATTGTTTTGGTATTCATTCCAATCATTTTGAGCTATTCATTGTATTTCTACAAACGCATTTCTCATAAGTTTATGGCTTGTGACGAAGCCGAGGGCGCGCTCATGGTCAGAGTACAGGAAAATTTGACAGGTGTCCGAGTCGTTCGCGCCTTTGGCAGGGAGCAATATGAAACCGAACGTTTTGACGAAAAAAACATAGACTTTACTAACAAGTGGCTCTCTCTTGGATACACTTTCGGATTTTACTGGGGAATTGGCGATATTGTCTCAGCAACACAATTGTTGGCGGTCATTGTTGTAGGCTCATATTTAGCCGCAACCGGATCCATCACTTTCGGAGATTTGCTTGTTTTTATAAGTTACACCCTTACTCTCATGTGGCCTGTCCGCGGGCTTGGACGATTACTCACGGAGATGAGCAAAACCGGCGTCTCTCTCAAAAGAATCAAAGTTATTTTCGACGCTCCTGCCGAGACGCATGAGCCGGATGCACTGAAGCCGCCCATGGATCGCGATATTGTATTTGACAATGTCAGCTTCACTTATGAGGAAAATCCTGTATTAAAAAATGTCAGCTTCACTATCCCGCACGGTTCGACTTTTGCAATTTTAGGAGCTACAGGTGCCGGAAAATCAACTGTTACATACCTACTCAATCGGCTATATGATTTGCCGGATAACTGCGGCTCTATCTCCATCGGAGGAGTAAATATTAAGGATATAAACAGAGCTTATTTGAGAAGAAATGTTGGGCTTGTCTTGCAGGAGCCATTTTTATTTTCAAGGTCGATATTCGAAAACATCGATATCGCTTCAAGAGATCGCGACTTGACTAGGGTGCGTGAAAAGGCTCGAATCGCTGCGGTTGACGATAATATCATGGCTTTTGTGAAAGGCTATGATACTTTAGTAGGCGAGCGTGGCGTTACTCTATCAGGCGGACAAAAACAGCGCGTTGCGATTGCTCGGACACTCATGCTGGATGCGCCGATCATGGTATTTGACGATTCAATGTCCGCACTCGATATGGAAACTGATGCAAAGATAAGAGATTCGCTGCGCGAGGACACTTCCGGTGCGACTGTTATCCTAATATCGCACAGGATTTCAACATTGATGACAGCAGACACAATCATGGTGCTTGAGGATGGTCAAATCGCAGAACTCGGCTCTCATTCACAACTGGTTGAGAAAAATGGCATTTATCGGCGGATTTACGATTTACAAAGCGGCTACGCCGCTGATTAGTGCTTCGGTCTTGAAATAACTGGGCTACGGAAGAAGATGCCGCAACATTTGTATAGTTATTTCGAGAATGGAGTACCGTGGCAAAAGGGGTGAGATATTTTGAAGGAAGATAAAGAAGTTTCCGGTGGACTTAGTCTCAAAATGTGGTTAAGACTGCTTCCATATTTCGGCAAGCTGAAGAAACAGACCATTTTGGCCACATCTATAATGCTTTTATCTACGGTTGTCGAAGCAGCTTATCCATTATTTACCAGCTTTGCTGTCAATAATTTTGTCATGCCGCAATCGACCGACGGCTTAATTCCATTCGCAATCGCATTCTTTGCCGCCATAGTTTTTGTCGGTGTGTGCGTCCTTTTTTACGCAAAACAATATATGGAAGTCGAGATGAAAATGGGTCTTATGCTCAGAAAAGACTGCTTTGTTCACCTCCAAAAACTCCCATTATCATTCCACAACGTAACTTCTGTTGGCTACTTGATCGGTCGGGTCATGTCAGATACAGACAGGATTTCAGGCATGGTTTCCTGGGGCTTCTCACATGCTCTGTTTAGCCTTTTTTACATTATCTTCTGTGTTACATTCATGTTCGTCCTAAGTCCAACGCTCGCAACTATACTGGTGCTCATCATCCCGGTAGCAGGTGTCATCGCGTGGCTTTTCCAGAGAAAAATTGTCGTGGTCAACAGGAAGGTCCGTGAAGTCAATTCACTCATTACCGGAGCCTATAACGAGGGGATAACCGGGTCTAAAACCTCTAAAACTTTGGTTATCGAAGATTTAAACCGCAGGGAATTCGAAAAGCTTTCCGACTCTATGAGCAGAGAATCTGTAAAATCCGCGCGGCTAAATGCTGTCATGCTGCCTCTTGTTATTTCGCTTGGGTCTATTGCACTGAGTTTCGTGCTTTACAGAGGGGGATTTCTTGTACACGAGCAGCTTTTGGATTTTGGCATTTTAGCGGCTTTTATAACATATGCCGTCAGTGTCATTGAGCCTGTGGTTCAAATAGTTGGAATCATGTCCGAAATGATGACTGCCCAGGTGGGTATTGAGCGGGTCACAGGCATAATCAATGAGCCGGTCACAATTACCGACACTCCGGAGGTAATCGAAAAATACGGCAGTACATTCAATCCAAAACGCGAAAACTGGGAACCAATTATCGGTCGGGTTACATTTGAAAATGTTTGGTTTATGTATCCCGATGGCGATGAATATGTTCTTGAGGATTTCACCTTGGATGTTCCACATGGAACAACGGTCGCCATTGTCGGTGAAACCGGCGCGGGAAAATCCACTATAGTTAATTTGGTTTGCAGGTTTTACGAGCCAACACGCGGGCGCGTACTTATAGATGGACGCGACAGCAAAGAACGCTCGCAGTTGTGGCTGCATTCCGCACTCGGTTATGTACTTCAAGATCCGCATCTTTTTTCAGGTACGATTATGGAAAACATTCGATACGGTAGATTGGATGCAACAGACGAGGAGGTTATAGCCGCAGCTAAGCTTGTTTCCGCAGACATAGTTGCCACGAGACAGCCGGAGGGCTATGCCGCAGATGTCGGCGAAGGCGGCGATAAATTATCAACCGGCGAAAAACAGCTTGTTTCATTTGCTCGCGCCGTACTGGCAGATCCACCGTTTTTCATTCTGGATGAAGCAACTTCAAGTATAGACACGGAAACCGAAATTCTGATCCAGGATGCCGTTTCCCACATGCTCAAAGGTCGTACTTCGTTTATTATAGCCCACAGACTCTCAACAATAGCGCGAGCTGATATAATTTTGGTCGTCGAAGATGGTAAAATAGTTGAACGCGGAACGCATTCGGAGCTTATTGCGGCGGAAGGGCATTATAATAACCTTTACAAGGCAATGCGTCTGGAGGCGCTTGAGGATTCGTGGGTTGCGTTTAAAGGATAACAGAAAGCGTGGGTTTTGATAGTTTGTCGTCAAAACCCACGTCTTTTTTTGGTAAATAAACGCTGACTTAATCGTCTTTTAAGTAATCCTCCGGACTACGGAAACACGCACCACAAATATTGCAACGCTTAACTTCTGCAAATTTACATTTGCGTACATCGTCACCCATGTAGATATATGTCTTTGACCTAGCAAACGGTCTGCTATCGAGCTCGTCTTGCGGGATATCGGGCTTGTTTTTTTCGTCTGACTGAATGATAGTCCCCCATGTCCCGGAGAGATACGCAGCTTGGAACAATACAGGCTTATTCATTTTTCGAAACAGAATAGGACAATGCCAAACATTCGGAGGAATCCGCACGACTGTTGGCTTTGTGATGAGCTTGCTTTCAAGATTATTAGGATCATCACCAAAGAACATTTCTATCTCCGCATCAAAATCAAATATGTTCATCGGGTCGACGCCCATGAAGTAAATATACTCCTCCGCACCGGAGTGGAAATGCGGGTCTTCCATATCGTTAGCCGCTGTAAATACCTGATACCCAACATGATATGTAGCCTCTTCCATATATGTCTCACCTCTGAAGTAAAACTGCGGAGACGGACACCATGCACCCCAATTCGTTTCCTCCTTGGGGCATGCAAGAACACATTTTGCAACCTCCGGCGAAAGCTCAGGCTTTGGAGCCTTTAGTGCTGTTGCATCCGAATATGGCTTTGATTTAAATCCAGGATACATTACACAGTCCGGGCTGAGCGGAGCCTTATTATGGTCATACGCACCTTGCTCACTATACTGCTTGACATTGTCTTCGTTGATAACTGTCCAAGGTACATAGGTATAAGGCAATTCCTTGCGCTGTTCGGGATGAGAGAAGCAGTATCCGCAGTAATCACAGTCTTTATGTGAATCAAAGGCGCAAAGACGCACTTCATCACCGATGTATAGGAACTGGCGTTCTCCATCCTTTCGCTCTACAAACTTGACAAGACCATTCTTTCCCGCCAGCATCACAGCCTGAAACATAAGCGGCTTATCAACGCGCACAAAGTCAAGTGGGCTGTGCCACCAACCCTTTGGCAGCTTGATTATGGTCGGTTCGGTGATAACGATTTTTTCCATGGTGTCAAGCGTTTTACCCATGTAGAAGTGAACTTCCGCATCCCACGAAGAAAACACATCCGGAAGTTTTGCTCCCAGAAAAACAAGATACTCATCTTCCCGGTGGAAATGAGGCTCCCGCTCAAGATATACCGGAGCTTTGAACACCTGAAATCCAACATTCATAAATGATCCCGGAATATCTTTATCTCCCCGGAAATAGGCTTGTGGTGAGTGGCACCAATCTCCCCAATTTGTCTCTTGGGGCTTAAATTCATAAAATAGTTTTTCAAATTTTTCCTGCATATTTCACACTCCAATTTTCCAACTACCTTGCCCCCATCTTCCGATGTACAGCGCGGTTCTGTGCTGTGACTTTGTCCCCATTCATATGGATTTTACGTCTAACGCAGTGTAATCAGGGTGGATTTTCCACGATTAGCGCCAATACCAGTTCTGGAAACGCAGGCTGCCGTCGAGATAGAAAGTTACTCCGCCAAGCTCTGCTGAGTAGGCGTGTGTAGCAACCAAATCTACAAGGGCATACCAAAGATGATGATTTGTATGTATCTGAACAAGATCGTACAGAATATCCGCTCTTGTTGCCAAATCACGAGTTGCCATGCCTAAATTGAATAAGCGCAGGTACTCTTCTAGGTCAGGATGATCCCAGCCTAGTGGGAAGAATCGGATATACCCCATGTGACGCAAACCCCTGTTATCCGGGCTGGCTATCAGTTGGATCGCAATTTCAAAGTTATCCTGATCAGACATTATCGCCCAATAAGTCGCCTGATCGAAGTTGTGAATTTCTGCATTGATGCCTATCGCCTGAAGGTTGCTCTGGATGACTTCCGCAACCGTAATGAAGTCGTCCGAACCATTAGTGATTATGCGGACGGTCTCACCAACAAGCCCCTCTTGCTCTGCAAGTTGCCTTGCACGATCGGGATCATATCCGATTGCATATATCTCATGTAAGTTGGCTAAGCGCTCTTCAAAGTCAATTGCGGCTTCCGAAGTCGGCCAACGCGGAACTCGTCCGACTCCGCTATATGCTATGTTGATGATAGCTTGGCGATCAATTGCATGAGCTATCGCCTCACGTGCCGCCGGAGTACCAAGGACGCCATCGGGCGACATATTAAAGAATGCTCCCAAAGCCGTTCCGTTCATGATTTCATCAACTGTAACCCCAAGTGAGCGGACAAAATCCGCATCTCTAATTGGGATAGATGCATAATGCACATCACCTATGGTCAGCGCGTTGACTCTCTGTGATGGTTCGTTAAGTACTCTGAATGTAATTCTGTCGATCGCAGGGCGCGGACCCCAGTAATCATCGCGAAATTCGACAGTCAAGTGGCTGTTTACCACATAATCTACCACGCGATAGGGACCGGTTCCGACTGGCGTACTTGCAAGTACCTGGGCATCGTAAGACGCTTCATTGAGTATATACATCAAGGTAAATCCCGGGAATGCTCCCGCATCATAGTTGTTAAACCAAAGGTCAAGAGTATAGTCGTCGATCACACGCGTTCTTTCAAAATCAACGGGTCTTACTTCCGCGCTGAGTCTGGGATGCTCGCGGATGTAGTTCATTGTAAACATTACATCCGAAGCAGTGAGTGGATTACCATTTGAGAATGTAACACCTTGACGAATGTTGACAATGTAATTGATCTCAGAGATTTCTTCAATTGATTCAGCGAGTATCATTTCAAATGTTCCGTCGGGATGAATGTTGAAAAGCGTCTCATATACTGCCAGAATTGCGCTGATAAATCCTCCGGCGCCGGTTATGCCATGTGGATGCAAGGAACCGGAATCCATAGCAACCGCTATGTAGAGAGTCCTGCCGGAATCGCCACCGCCGCCGGTGGCAGCGTCACCACCCTGACCGGCTTGATCCCCGCCAACACCCGGTGTTTCCGAAGGCGCAGTACCTCCATTGTTGCCACATGCTGCAACTATTGCCACCATCATTACTAATGCCAGAATTATTGCAAGCGTTTTTCTTGTATTCTTCCTCATTCTCATTTTGCCTCCTCATTGATTGATTTCTTTATATTTGCAGCATGCAACATAATGCCCCAGTGCGCATTCTTCGAGAACCTGTGGTTTTGAACACTCATCGGAAGCATAGTTGCATCGCGCAACAAATCTACAGCCTGGTTTAGGGTTGATGGGCGAAGTCAGCTCGCCCTTTAGTAAAATGCGTTCTGTCTTTTTGTGAATATTCGGAACCGGGACCGCTGAAAGCAGCGCCTTGGAATACGGGTGTTTTGTATTGCTAAAAAGCTCATCGGCAGGGGCTATTTCAACTACATGACCAAGATACATGACCATTATATCGTCCGAGATATACTTTACGACGGATAAATCATGCGTTACAAACATATATGCAAGCTTCATTTCTTCCTGCAAATCCAGCAGCAGATTGATGATTTGCGCCTGAATTGAAACATCAAGTGCAGAAACCGGCTCATCGCAGACTATGAACTTTGGCTTGAGAACGAGTGCGCGGGCTATGCCGATACGCTGGCGACGCCCTCCATCAAGTTCATGCGGGTAGGAATTTTCAAATCGGGAGGCGATACCAACAATGTCCATCAATTTTCGCGTTTCTGCGAGCATGTCGGCTCTTGAAATACCACCTTTTAGTTTAAGAGGCTCCATAATTGCCTCGCTTAAAGACATACGAGGATTGAGCGAGGAATAGGGGTCCTGAAATATGATCTGCATCATTTCCCTGAGTCGGCGAAGTTCCTTTTTGCCCGGATTTGAAATGTCCTGTCCTTCAAACACTATCTTCCCTCCGGTCGGCTCAATAAGGTGAAGAATCGTTCTGCCCAGTGTTGTTTTGCCACAACCTGACTCGCCAACAACACCGAGTGTCTTTCCCGCGTTAAGTTCTAAGCTGACTCCGTCCACAGCGTGGAGCTGACCTGCTTTATTTTTAAAATACTTCTTTAAGTCTATAGTTTCTAATAATGGAGCCATATCAATTCTCCCTTACTGCGTTTAGACATCTTACGATATGCCCCGGGGATATTTCAATATCTTCAGGACGTGTATGGGTGCATTTTTCCGAGGCTTGGGGGCATCTCTCACAGAAACGACATCCTATAGGAAGATTTGTCGGGTCTGGCATCAATCCATCTATCGGTTTCAGTCTGCGGTCCTTTGTGTCAAGTCTCGGCAAGGATGCGAATAATCCCAGTGTGTATGGATGAGTCGGACGATCAAATATATGTTCCGCAGTGCCGCGTTCAACTATTTCTCCTGCATATGTAACAGCAACATAATCACAGAAATCAGCAACCACTCCAAGGTCATGCGTTATCATAACAATCGATGTGTCCAATTTATTTCTGAGTGACCGCATCATATCAAGCACCTGAGCTTGAATCGTCACATCAAGAGCGGTCGTCGGCTCATCGGCAAGCAGTAATGCAGGGTTACAGGCTAATGCCATTGCGATTACGACTCGCTGCTTCATGCCACCAGAAAATTGATGGGGATATTCATCATAACGTCCCATTTGTATACCGACCATTTCCAGCATATCACATGCGCGGCGTTGGGCGTCCACGCGAGAAATTTTATTATGAAGTTTGATAGCTTCTGATATCTGAAAACCAACTGTCTCTATCGGATTAAGGGCTGTCATAGGGTCTTGGAATATCATTGCGATTTTATTACCGCGAATTTTTCTCATTTCCCTTTCGGATAAAGATAGAATATTTTCGCCGTTAAAGAATATTTCTCCCGATTCGAGTTTGGCTTGAGGATGCGGCAGCACTCTGAGAATGCTTTTCGCAATTGTAGTCTTGCCTGCACCTGTTTCCCCCACAAGCCCAAGCGTCTTCCCTTTTTCAACCGTTAAGCTGACTCCGTTTACGGCGTATATAACACCGTCATCGGTATGGTATTCTACGGCAAGATCACGCACTTCTAGCAATTTTTCAGCCATACTTACTCCCTCTCTAAGACTTTTGAGCAACTTTTTTAGTTTTTAAGCCGTGGATCAAGCGCGTCCCTCAGACCATCTCCAAGTAGGTTGAATGAAAGAACGGTCAGCATGATCATTATACCCGGATACATCGCAAGTTGAGGATTGTCACGCATAACGCCTCTGGCGTCAGTTATCATGGCACCCCATTCAGGAATCGGTGGCTGCACGCCAAGTCCGATGAAGCTCAATGCCGCCCCGGCAAGGATGGTTGACCCCATGCCCATAGTGATTTCCACAATTATAGGCGCCATTGCATTGGGGACTATATGCTTTAATATGATGCGCCCATTCTTTGCATTTATTGCTTTTGCGGCTTCAACATATTCCTTCTCACGAACTGTGAGGACTGCGGCACGCATAATTCGGGCATAGACAGGCATCATGCTAATACCCAGTGCTATTACCGCATTTCTCAAGCTTGGACCAAGTACAGCCGCAAGCGTAACTGCCAACAGGAACATCGGAATCGATTGATAAATATCCAAAAAGCGCGTGCTCAGGTTATCTACCCATTTTCCATAGTATCCTGCTACCGCACCAAGAGTAACTCCCACGGAGGCTGCAATCCCAATCGCTATAACACCCATGCTCAATGATTGACGAGATCCATATATCAACCGGCTGAGAACATCACGCCCAAGCCTATCGGTTCCCAATGGGAATTCAGCGCTCGGTCCCTCAAACAAATGTGCGTGATTAAGGGTTGAATAATGATGTGGCGCCAATAGCGGAGCAAATATAGCCATCAGAAATAGCAATATAAGAATAACAAGTGAAACTACGGCAAGCTTATTCTTTTTCAGTCTCTGCCAAACTTCCGCAATTCTGGACTTCTTGCGTTTCATGTTCAAGCTGCTTCACCACTTTCTTGCTTAATCCTCTTTTCACGTCTTCTTATATACTGAGAACGTATCCGAGGGTCCACCAATGCGAAGATAATATCTACTATCAAGATTATTACAGCAAATAATGTCGATAATATCAGCACACTGCTCTGGATAACAGGGTAATCGCGGTTGCTTAATGCTTGGATCGTATATTGCCCAAGTCCGGGTATCGAGAAAATGACTTCCGAAATCAAAACTCCACCAAGAAGCACCCCAAACATTCCGCCGATAACCATAATGACTGGAATCAGAGCGTTTTTAAGTGCGTGTCTGTAGATAACCTTACCCTCACCGAGTCCTTTCGCTCTGGCAGTTGTTATGTAGTCTTGCCTAATAACCTCCAGAAGATTTGAGCGCGTTTGACGTGCGATAACTGCCGTCAACCCGAGTGCCAATGCGACTGCCGGAAGAATCCACCCCGTCCAGTGGCTTATTCCAGCTAACGGCAACCATCGTCGTCGGACCGCAAATTCTTGTATTAACATCAATGCAAACCAAAACCCCGGCATTGAAACACAGAACAAGGACGCAAACATCGCGGCGTTATCCTTCCAAGTGTTTTGGTTAGTCGCCGCAAATACCCCAAGCGGTATCCCAAGCAAAACCGATATACACAAAGAGATTGTGACCAGCAAGAGGGTAAATGGGAATCGTTGCATCATTTCATCCACAACAGGTCGTCCCGTGGTGAATGACCTGCCGAAATCCCCATTCATGACGCCCCACATATAGCGAGCATATCGCACCGGGAGAGGGTCATTGAGTCCCATTTGGTCACGAACCTCTTCGATTCGCTCCGGAGTCGCATCCAGCCCGAGCATTAGCTTAGCTGGATCACCGGGGGTGATTTCAATGAGCAGTTGCACAACTATTGTAATGCCAATGATGATGGGAATTAGTAGGATCAGCCGCTTAACGATATATCTGAGCATACTTAGTCTCTCCAGTCTTCATCAAGGCATTTGCCACAGGCATCACATTTCTTGAGCATGTCATACTTACATTGCACCGGTCCGTTATACCACATCTCTTTTGGTCCCTCGGGAGTGTCATAAACACCACCGAACATAGGTTCCATAAGAGCAGCTTGAAAAAATACAGGCTTATCAACTCTTTTAAAGTTGAGCGGGCAATGGTATACTCCCGCCGGTACGCGGATTATTGTCGGCTTTGTAATAATAAATGTCTCAGCATCCTCCCCCAACTTTCCGAGCGTAAACTCGATTTCGGCATCGAATTCAAAGACATTTGGAAATGAGCCTCCCAGAAAGATAAGATATTCATCCTCATTGTGGCGGTGCGGCACACGATCAAGAAAGAAAGGCTTCACAAAAAACTGGAATCCTACATTGAATCGGGATCCCGGTATCTGCGATGCTCCTCTAAAGTATGCCTGCGGTCTAACAACGAATCCGGGGTCGTCACCCTCTGCCACGACCTCATTGTTTTCCTGCGGGAAGTTAAAAACTAATTTTTCATACATAGTGTAAAACATTCCTTTCGGGTGGTGGTAGATATTATACGCTCATGTCCGCTTGGCAAACTTGGTAAACGCTGATTAATTCGCGCTTCTCGCCCTTGCAGGATGATTACAGTTACTATCGCCAAGTCGGATGCGTAAACTATCTCCAATCCTGTTTGATACATTCACGGCATGAGTCACATTTATCGGCAGGTTTTAGTTTACACGGAAGCGGTCCATTGTACCAAAGCTCTTTCTTGCCTCCGTCTTCCGTATCATAAATGCTGCTGAACATATCTTGCATAAGTATTGCTTGGAAAAATATCGGCTCGTCCACTCGTGTAAAGTTTATTGGACAGTGATGAACTCCTGTGGGAACGCGAATGATTGATGGTTCATTAATTATGAAAACCTCCGCATCTTCGCCGACTTTCCCCATGGTCAATTCGATATCGGCATCGAAATCAAAGAGATTTGGAAATGTGCCGCCCAGAAAGACAAGATATTCGTCAACATCGTGGGTGTGTGATAGTCTGTCCAGAAAGAACGGTTTTGTAAAGATTTGAAAGCCGACATTAAAATTGGCTCCGGGTATTTGGGTTGCTCCTCTGAAATACGCCTGAGGTGACATTATGAACCCTCTTGGGTCACCAAAGGGAAGGATTTGGACATAATCATTATTTTCAGGCGGAAACTCGAACACTAATGAGCTGTATTTTTTGACCATGTCAAATATTCTCCCCTAGTAGTTATTTCAAGAACGAAGTACTAGGTAAACGCTGATTAAGACGATACCCCGGACGCCACGCAGAAACCGTATGGTTTTAACTGATGCGCCCTATTAAGCAAGTGCTTAATAGATTGTTATAAAAGATATGCTCGGATTTACAAGTGAATATTATATATTTAGCTTTAGAATGTCAATGGTCAAAAAGGCAACATGTTGATTTTTGGTGAAACTGCCGTGATTCAATGTATATTATACACATAACAAACGCCTTTGTTCATGTCGTTTTGTGTAATTTGTCAATTTGATTAGCATAAATGATAAAAAGCTAAAACACTATTGAAAATAGAAATTGCTTATGAGAGAATCACAAGTGCTATGCGGCTATGTAAGCAAGCGCTTAATGTCTAAGAGCGCGATTTATTTAAGTACAGTTGACACCGCCTAGCTCAATCAAGGAAGTGCAAAGTTTATGAAAAAAAAAGATTATATAATTGAAAAATGCAGTGAATGCTTTGTAAAAAATGGCATAGAGAACACAACGACACGTGATTTCTGTGCGGCTGCGGAAGTGAATGCCAATACTTTGTACTACTATTTTGACTCAAAGACTGAGATACTTATTGAATGTGTTAATTTCGGATACAGAAAATTTGAAGATGCTCTTTTTAACGAACTAAAGGAGTCTGATAAATCCTCATTCGACATTTTTCCTCAACTCACAAAAATAGGACTCGACTATGCACCGCAGATGAGATTTCTGCACCAAGCTGTATCGAGTCCGGCTTATGAGGAATATAGAGAAGATCAGTTTAAAAAAGTCAACGCCTTTTACGACAGACTTGGCAGGGAGCTTGCAAAGCATTTTGATTGTCCTTATGAAATCGTTAAGGATTACATCCATGAGATCATGACTTTGCTGTCATATTTTTCGCTTTGGGGTAGCCGTGACATGGCTGCGATCCAGTTTAACCGAATCTTCAGCGATTTTAAAAATGCTATATTGAACTACAGGCAATTCATGGAGTAGCACATACCCTTTTTCTCACCATTTCAAGCTGCGCTCAACAGCACGCTTCCAACCGGAAAGCAGTTCTTCGCGTTGCGAGGCGCTGATTCCGGGCGTAAACCATCGCTCTTCTACTTGGAATTCATCCAATTCGTCAATATCCTTCCAAACCCCTGTCGCGAGCCCTGCAAGATATGCTGCCCCAAGTGCAGTTGCTTCTGTTGTGCTGTAGCGCAATACCTGCCTGTTTAATACATCCGCTTGAAACTGCATCAGAAAGTCATTGGCGCTTGCACCACCATCGGCTTTTAGTTCAAATATATCAAATCCTTCATCGGCTTGCATTGCATCAAGCACATCTTTTGTCTGGTAGGCAATTGACTCAAGCGCCGCTCTGACAATATGGCTTTTATTCGCACCTCTTGTGATTCCCAAGATAGCGCCTCTTGCACTCATATCCCACCACGGCGCTCCAAGTCCGGAAAATGCGGGAACTATATATACTCCAGCGGTGTCACTTACGCTCCATGCATATTGTTCTGACTCCTCCGCTGTTTTCAAAATCCCTAATTCGTCTCTTAGCCATTGTATGACAGCTCCGCCTGTAAAAACACTCCCTTCAAGTGCGTATTGAATTTTATCTCCAAGGCTTATGGCAATTGTTGTGAGCAATCCGGCTTTGGAGTATATTGGTTTTTCTCCGGTGTTTGTTAAAAGGAAACAGCCTGTTCCGTATGTGTTTTTTGTATCACCTTCATAGAAGCACCGCTGTCCAAACAGCGCGGCTTGCTGGTCTCCCGCTATCCCGGATATCGGAATGTCCCTACCCAGGACATTTGCAACGGCATAGACTTCGCTCGAACTTCTCACATCGGGCAGTATCTCTCGCGGTATATTCATTTCTTTGAGTAGTTTGTCATCCCATTTCAAGGTATTTATGTTAAAGAGCATTGTTCGTGATGCGTTTGTACAGTCGGTAACATGCGTCTTTCCACCGGAAAGATTCCAAATCAGCCAAGTGTCCACCGTACCGAAAAGTATATCCCCGGCTTTCGCTTTTTCCCGAACTCCGGGTGCATTGTCAAGGATCCACATGATTTTGGTCGCGCTAAAATATGCGTCGATCACAAGACCTGTGGATTCTTTAATATATGGTTCTAATCCTCGTTGTTTCAGTTCTTCGCAATATGGGTATGTTCTCCGGCATTGCCAGACTATCGCATTATATACCGGCTTGCCTGTATGCCTATCCCACATTATCACTGTTTCGCGCTGGTTTGTAATGCCAATTGCAGCAATCGCTCTCGGCGATATCCCGCTCATGGTTATGGCTTCCGCAAGTACGCCATATTGCGATGAATATATTTCCATAGGATCGTGTTCAACAAATCCGGGTTCGGGGTATATCTGAGTTATCTCTTTTTGTGCGGAAGAAATAATATTCTGTTCTTCGTCAAACACAATCGCTCTGGAGTTTGTAGTTCCCTGATCAAGCGCAATGATGTATTTCAATGCTTCCCACCCCTTGCCATGTGATGTAGATATTTTAACATAGCTTCATTCGTATTTCTATCTCTTAGGCATCGCGTTCAAAAAAGTTTTCTAATATTGCCGCACTGCCTGCGAGCACATTATTAATATTGTTATTACGCATTTTTCTAACAACCTTCACCAGTATCTGCTGGAAGAACTTTGCCCCAAGCTCGGGGTCGCTATCCACGAGATTATTGATGTCTTCCTTATCAATGCCGACCAGTTCAGTGAATTGTTCTGCCCGGCAGTTTAGCGTAAATGGTTGGTTCGCCATACAGCTTTCACCCAGAACATCGCCTTTGGTAAGCCGAGCAATTTCAATCTCACCGCCTTTGTCGCGTGTTCCTGAAAATAGTGAAAGCTCTCCCTTTAACAGTATGAACATTGTATTGTTATAATCACCATTTCGGAAAAGCACTTCATTTTCATAATATGTTTTAATATAGAACATACTTGACAGCTTGTTCCATTCTCCCTCGCTTATCCCGAAATCAAAAGTCTTGCGAAGCTGCTCAACGATCTCTTTTTGACTCATCTGACGTTGGCTTAGTTCATTTCTGACTATAGGGTCATTCGTGAGGTTATGCTCTTCCATTATTTTGCGCAGCTCATAGCGTTTATTCGCAACTATCGCACTTATTTGCTCCCATAGTTTCTGATTTGAGCGATAACGTGAAAACGCATCAAAGGTCGGTTTCGCATCCTTACGGCTAATTGAAATATTATTCAGTGACTCCGCAGCGCCTTCCGTATCGCCTTTAAGCATATAGTCAATCGCCAGCATCATATTCGAGCGGAAGATTTTTTCATCCAGATCATCCCTCAGAAATTCACCGGGATAAGGGGCAAAGTCTTCCGGCGTTACCATAACCATATTCCCAGTTTTATACTGTGATGATATTTTTGCTTTTTCATATACAAAGCGGTAAATATCTTCGCGAATGCGCTTCCATTGTGGGTGCTTTTTCGGCACCGGCAAATGCTTTATCGCCAAAGTATTGTCAAGGAAAAACGAAAAACCATACATTCTGCTATTTATAAGATAGTCTATATCTTCGCCGCGTGTTATATGCGGATCGAAGGGAACACTTTGGAACATATCACGATGTATTATCATCGCTCCGCCGAATGCAAATGGCGTTCGCTTTACTCTAGGCGGACACCCGATTATTTCATCAAATGCTTTTGCTTTCGAACCAAATCTATCCCAATGTGTCATCCATGATTCTGATTTTACATCGTCATAATACTGGTCATGTTTGTTAATGTAATAACCCGCCATACCGTAAACAACATCGCCATAAATTCGCTTACCCAAAAATTCGACCGAACGCTCTACCCAGTCTGCTTTTTCGAATATTTCATCATCATCTATCAGAATCGCGGCGTCTGCTGCAAGGACATCTGCACATAGAAGGCACATATTGCGAACATTTGCATAACCTATTAAGGACAGGAGCGAGCCGGTTCTTTTCAAAGTGTCTGTCTCAAAAATGATTTCTGACATACGTGCCAGATCAGATATTGTAAACACATAAGTCTCTGCCTTGAGATCCACATCGCGGACAATATCTTTGACTCGCTTTTCAGCCGCATCCGCAACCTCAGGTGTTGTGGGGCAGATTAACAATACAAGCTTAAAATCCTTGACCGTGAGCTTTTTCATGCTCTCAAGCGTTCGGGCAAGTGTTCCATCGTCATCTATCGGTGTAGGGTGGTCGTATATGGCATCGCCTTCATGCCACCCTTCCGCCCTTGTGCGTGACCAGTATGTAGGGATCAATACAACTTTTCTCATTTTTTGACCATCCTTTCCATTTTCCCGTAATCACGATTTGAAGATGTCTATAAGGGCATCCATAATCGACGCTTGTGTATAATTTTCGAGAGCATATTTTGCAGCAGCTTCCTTCCGCCGCTTTCTGTCGGGTCTGTAAAGTTCATGCAATATCGCATCAGCCAAATCGAATGCATCGTCCACTTCAACCAATGCTCCAACATCGGTCGTGATTATATCCGGCAATCCTCCTTGGTTTGTCGCTATAACAGGAGAGCCGCAGGCTAATGCTTCAATCGCAACCAGTCCAAACGGCTCACGGCGCGAGGGTACAACACTGACGTCCGCTGTGCTATACAGGCTTCGTAGCTGTAAAATATCAAGATGTCCAACAAAGTGGACCCCTCGGAGATTTAAGTCATCAGCCAATTGTTTAAGCTCTGCCGAGAGTTCACCGTCCCCTGCTATGATTGTGAGAATTTCCCCATAATGTTCTCCCTCATAGAAGCGAGCAGCTTCAAGTAAAACATCAACGCCTTTGAAATATGCAAGCTTTCCGGCAAAAAACACAAGCCTTTTCTGTAGTGTGATATCAAAAAGTTCGCGTATATCCTCTTTAGTTCGTGGCTCTGGATAGAAGCGATCGGGATCATAACCGTTTCTCATGAAGACAGTCTTTCCAGCGCAGTCCGGGAATATTTCCCTGACAAGTTCGTCATTATCGTTTGAAATTGTGATGATTCTCTTGGCACCGATTGCTGCTTCTTTTGCATATTTCCTGAATCTTGCGCCTTGCTGATAGCCCATCAAATCTGTCCCATGGGCTGTAATTACATACTCAACTCCGGTTTTAGCAGCAAGCCAACTTAAAAGCCAAATATGTTGGGCGTGGATAATATCAGGCTTAAACTCCGCTATTGCCTTATTTATTGCTTTTTCAAATGATGCCAGATAGGCTTTAAGTTGTTCCTCGGTTAGATCATAAAATGTCATTGTGCTGCGTGGGTGCGTTGTAAAACAAGGAAAGTTAAACGGCAAGGCATTTGCTATATCTTCTTCATTTGTAAAGAAAACCGGATATATCTTCACACCTTGGATTGTGGCAAATTTAGCCGTGTTTTCCGGCATAACTATGCTGACTTCATGACCTTTTTTCATTAAATGGACTGCGATATTTCGAGTATATGTTCCGCTACCTGATCCAACAAGCGGAAAATGGTTGATCATAAGTACTTTCATATTGTCTCTATCCTTTCAGTCCCACTTTCTTTGTAAACTCACTCCAGGCTTCCATCATCTGTTCATATTCCGCTATATATCTGTTAAGGCTGTTCCAACTATCGTCAAAATTATTTATGATTGTTTTAAACTTTGGATTGGAGGTATATTTTGCAAGCTCCTCAAGCCCCAACAACAGTTTTTCACGTTGATATTCTCTTGTTGTTTTCAGGTCATTGCCAAGGATATAGTTCAGGGATGGATTTCGTCCTACCCAACCTGTGCAAGCATAGTAAAATCTTTCTTGCACAGCGTTGTCATTTACAATATCCGGCTCGTTTGGAAATGTCTTGTAGGTATCATGCAATGGATTTAACCCTATATCAGTGCAAACTACCTTGCCTTTCTTTATTCCTAAACCAAATACCGTATCTTCACCTCGGTTAAGGAAGACATTGCCATCTACAGTATGAAATGATGAAAAGAACGGCGGGAGGACCGAAAACGCCGAAAGTGTTATTGCACAGTTGCCGCCGAGTATCTTTGCACATGGTACAGCAACCCGATTCGCCCTTTGAAACATAAGACATCTGTGCTCATCGCTATGTTTCCAATAGTCGAGCATTTCCGATTTTTGCACTCCCACAAGCACGTCATCCATGCCTTCAAAGACTGCCGGGGGAAGAATATTATATCCGCTGTACTCTCCGGTCGTTACTTTCGAGCCTGATTTCAGATATTTTAGGTGTGCGCCAAAGAAATCTGTTTCTTCGAGAATATTGCCTTGAGCTGATTGCATCAGCAAAACCGGGTAGACATCATAGTCAACAAAAAAAAGCACATCTATCTCTCGTAAGATGGCTTCAATTACGATTGTGTTGCGGTTAAATCCGTAAGGCACTAGACCCTTCGATGTGTCGATTGGGCATTGTAGCAGAGTCTTCGTTGTTTTAGACGATATGCCAAGTCGGCGGAATTGTTGTTTGCTAAAGTTTAGGTCGTTGATGTTTATTGCGACTAATGGTATTTTTTCGCTAAGTTTACTTACGGCAATGGGGTTTATCCTAAATGTATACGCAACAATAACACAGTCGATTTTATGATTGAATTTCTTTGCGTTTTCCACAAAGTTCATCAACTCAACTTCAGATTCAAGACTTCTGATTATTATGCCAAGAGCTACTTTCACTCGCTCAATCTCCTACCGGCAGGCGTCTTGTTATAAGTGACGCAGTCTTTCTTCTTATCAGTCGTATAGTTGATTCTACCACACTCTGTAGTGAACGTGAAGTGCTATTTTGACAGAATTATAAAACCCAAAAGTGCCTGCCGTCATTTTGATGGCGGGCACTTCCCTAGTTTGACAGTAAAAAATAATTAGAAAAGTTGTAATACTTGCGAGAGCAGGTATTTTTTAGTGAAAAAAATATTTTTTGTGAATATTGTCAGCAGTCAAATGTAGGGAAATGTGATA
>Ga0123352_10002793_pt1 | contig 24757 bp, 13 predicted proteins | sample TergutLab28metaG_FD_89700 | JGI IMG/M metagenome (GOLD analysis project Ga0123352, IMG submission 89700) | Labiotermes labralis P1 segment gut microbial communities from Petit-Saut dam, French Guiana - Lab288 P1 | ecosystem: Host-associated > Arthropoda: Insects > Digestive system > Gut ...
CCCGTTGCGCTGACCACGTGACACCCCTCTATCCGCAAAAGTTGGCACTAACTTCGCCGACCGGCGGCGGCCGCTCTGTCGGTATAGTTCGCGTGCGGACTAAGGCCACGGAGTTTTTTTAATGTCTCCGTCAATAAATAGCCTGTAATTGTGCAAAATTCCTTCGGAGTTCTATCTTTCCTTTGCCGGGGAAGTGTTGAAGACGTTTTCTCGTTGCATTGTGTCTCAACGGGCTACAGAACGCTGTGTTGCGGGCAACGTATTGCCCGAGAGCGACGTGTGGAGTGGGCTTGATCTACGCCATGAAGTGGAGTGACGGTATGGAGGTGATGCTCCAGATATTTATAGACTTCTCATTCTTTACTCTTTTGCGCAAAATACTGAGTTTATATTCGTATTAAGAAGTGTTTTGTAGGAAAAAAGTGCAGGCGGCTGAGCATACTGTAGCTATCACCGTTTTACTTGTCCGATAAAAATGGCCAGTTAGGTTTATGGAATGTTCATAACGTGAAGTGTGTATAATTCTACGCGTAAACTACATGTCGTGTTAAATGCCTATGTAAATAGGTGGACGTAGATATAAATTTGAAACATCAAGCGATGTGGGATCCTCGATTGGCTGTAATGCGTGTAAGTGTGGATTTTGTAATGTGTGGGTGTTTTGGTAGTATGTGTACTTGTATTTACTGTGTTTTTTGTATTGTTTCGTTTATGTATATTTGTTCTTATTTGTTACTAGTGTAAGGACTACTGCCACCGAGTGTAAACTCAATTGCAGTATATAATAATAATAATAATTGTAAGATACTAGGCCTACCACTTAACCATTTAAAACATAATGGTAACTATACGTACCAGTTCATCTAACATGAAGACACTCCGCATTTTGCGCACGGACTGTATGTGTTTCGTTCGATTCTTGGAATTAACAGCGATTTTTTCTCTTCCCATCATTAAATGGTTTTTCTTCGTAGTGGAGACTCTTGAGTGTTTTCCATCAGATCCAGGCTCAGTAGTTAAATACTGGTTACCTGAAATTCCTGCTTCGAAGTGTGAAGTTTAAGACGTGGTTTTATGCGTATGAAGGGAGTGTTGTCAACGGCAGCTGACAGCGGCCGGTGTAGCCGCGTTGACTGTAACAACAGTTGCATTTATTTGGTACATACAAAGATTTACGAAGATATATGGTGAGGTGAATTCCGTCAAAAAAACACAACTATAAATTATGGCTAAATGATGGTGTGTATTAGCAAGGAAGAACTACATGTTTCGGCCTATAGCGGCCATCTTCAGGTGTTTTTTGACGGAATTCACCTCACCATATAGTTTAAACGCACAACGGGGATGACACACCTCAGAATTTACGAAGGTGTGTGGTCTTTTTAGGGACGTCAGTATTCGTACCAAGTTTCATAAAAACCCATCACTGTGTTTGAACATCAGAAGGGATATTAACATGAGCACATGGACAGCTGGACATGCAGGTACCGTGAGCCTACTGTTCTTATAAAGTAAAGGAATGCGCTAAATCTTATGACGTAGTATGATCCAGAGTTATTAACTGAGGAAGACAGGAACGAAGTGTTGTGATTACGGCAGCTGCTTTATCACAACTTAGCACTAAATCGTGGACATACACAAACACTTGGAGTTTCCAAAATACGGAGCCATAACCTGACGGGCTTGCCTTCATTCTCATATGGCGTTAATCATAGTAATGAGATTACAGCTGCTCCCTGAACTTGTTCTCTGCACAGACTCGGGGGATTTGTACCAGAAATTGCGCTTTAACTGTCTGGAAAATAACTGCTGCTCTGGTGGGATTCGTGAAAAGAATAACAGTCTAGAATTACGTACTGCATAGCAACTCAATTAAAGTTTTATCCTAATTCAGGATTGTCTGACTTTTCTTTAACGTGATATTTGCTGCAAGCCTGATAGTGCGCAGAAGGTGGGTGTTACCGTAATGTTCGAGAGTGGGAGTCAAGTTCAGGTTCCCTCCGTGTGGGTGCAGCGTCCTGCCTACTTTACATTCTGGTATGTCGGGTTGGATTGTTTTGTTAGTCTGTTTTGCTCTGTGAATTATTACAAACAGACTTCATCCACGGGAAGTTACGTATTTATTATGTAGTTATCCTACGTTCCACAATATGTAATGTAATGTTCGTGTATGCAGCGTAATGCAACATGCAGTGCATATTATCCGACAGACAGTGGTTTAAAAATAACGTATGAGTAGTTGACTGTCCTGGATTATTTTTGTGTTTTGTTGTCTGTTGTTGGTACGCAGGTCAACAGCGTTACAGTAACATGAAAGAAGACGAAGTGTTATATTAATTTTGATTCAAAACCTGGACGCGAATATTGTTTTTTTTTCAAGTCACAGCTTGTAATAAAACTGTAATAACTACGTTTTGTCTTTGCGTACGTACGTACTTGTTTAAACTAAGCTTCACGTATGGTGTGTATTGGCAGAAGTGGAGGGTAAAAGTTCTGTATCTTGTAGGAGTCTGAGAACTCCCTTGGTTATTCGCAGCCCAAGAAATCGCGATGTGGTGAACTAGCCTCTGATGAGAGCTTTATTGTGAAGTTCGGGACTGCAGAGCAACGTGTAATGGTGTTCATGTACTCAGCGTAGAAGAAATGTTCAGAAGCCTCTTTCTTCTGGGAGAGTAACAAAAGAGGGAATTCCCAGAGGAACGTTGGCCGAGGACCAAAGAGAAAGGGACCTTGGAATCTAGCCCGTGTTTTGTCTTTTGAATCAGCTTATCGCATTTCATAAAGAACATGCTACCTAAGAAAGAGTTTTTTGGGGGCAAAGCTTTGTAATGTATATGTACAGTAGCGAGAATTGTTAGAACTATGTTATAACAGGATTGAGCGCTTATAGGCCTAAGTCGTGTTTTGTGAGTTGTTCTGGTATCAAGGGATAATGCTGATCTCGATTTTCGTAAGTGTGCTCAACGGACTGTCTGTGGAGAAGAGAAGTGGAACGCACACACAGTTTCGTGGTAAATATCAAATACTGAAATTTCTGAAAAAAACTCATCTGGTTGGTGTTCGAGAGGTACCTGGTTCTTATCTCGACCGGAACATCGAGTATCATTCTCCTCATTTTCCAATTCGTCAATCACCAATAATTCCATGTGCCCATGAACAGAGTCATGCAGATAGGCTGTTCCGTGTTAAAACGGTTCAGTCTGGTGACTGGAGTGTTCTCCATTGTGAGCTTTCCAGTAGGCTGCTTACTGGGTTATACGTAGTACATTTTAATGCAAACCATGACTATGTTTGCGGGCTGTAGAAGCGAAAGTGGATAATTTAAACTCAAGACCAAGATAGAATTGGTTCGTAGAAATGAATAGGTAATAAATAGTTCTAGAGGTTAATTTTAAGGCGCATGCCGGTACGGGCAGAAATGTGGACTCGTAGCTGTTTCATGAGTAATTGAACATAAATTTTAATCTGCTCTGAAGAATGGAAAGGTACAAACGATCTTTGGACACCGATAGACAGTCTGCAAGGTGGTTGGTCAGGAAAAACTTTCATTAACTTAACAAAGCGTTTGTTTGTCTTGATTCGTCACGTTACGCAAAAGGGGAGAACCTTCTTTGTTTTGTGGTCTTTTTTAAGTTTCACTCGATTCCCGGTGAAGGTAAAGGAACTGTACTTCAGCAAGGTTGGACTGTTACGTGTTTTGCTCGATCACCGTTTGTAACTTGGTTGTCCCGACGTGCTCAGTCTGGTAGAACTTCTTTCCGGAGATGGATGTGGTTCATCGAATCACATATAGTTTTAGTTGTTTTCTTTTTACTTGCTTATTTATTTATTCATTTATTCTTGATATAAAAGGCGTGCTGTTATCCAGTTCAACAACTAAATCATTTTCTAGAAAAATACCCCAGTCACTTAACTTGCACTCCCTCACTCACGCTATGCTCTTTCTCGACTGCTGTCTAACCGGACTGCTTTCTCACTCGATAACTTGTGTCCGTTATCTACTGCTAAGCGTTTCCTCGTTTAAATCCCTCGCTGTACACAACCCCTCCTACCTATCACCAACGGTTCTTGAACATACGTTGACAGTTTAAACTTATAACGTGTGGCTATGAACCGTCCGTAACTGACGCAAGCGAACCTAATAAACAAATACGCCAAAAATGTGCGGCTACGATGTCTCATATTGTGCTGTGGGATCGTTACGAGATGATTCGTATCAAGTATGATAATTCTTTACCTTGCTCGTACTGTCAGACAGGTTCGTTCGAAGCTGGGTCGTGCCTTCATATCATTTTATAGTTCTTAAGGAGTGTTCATTTTTCCTTCCGAGGGCTTTTACCAGCTTAGTGAAAAGAGATTCGTTGGTTGCGTGCTTCGGTGAACCGGAGGAGGTCTCTCCCGAAGAAGGAGAAGGAAAAGAAGGAGAAGAAGAAGAAGAAGAAGAAGAAGGAGGAGGAGGAGGAGAAAGGAGAGGAATTAAGTTTAAGAAGGATGAGTAATATCGTTGCAGTCTGACCTTCTCTTTGTAAATTTTCTTTACTCCGCAGTGCAGCGAAAATTGGAACTGTTCTGGACGTGTAAGAAATCGAAAGTCAAAGTGTTTTTGTGTTTTTTTCTTGTTGAAAATTTAAGCAAGAATGCAAATCTTTCATATTTTTTTTATTTTATGCGTCGTGTATTTGTGACTACAATATAGAGTTTTCTTCCCAGTTAAAAAGTAGAACTGTTTTTGCAGGATAATCTGAATCCATATCAGATGCTGTGCACTACACAGTAAGTTTATACTTGCAAGTAATGATCGAAGGAAGAGCACTTCAGTGAGTGAAATTACGAAAAACACTGTAACGCGTGTTATGCCGTTATCATCATAAATCATACGCCATGTGGTTTCTCGTTTTTGCACCCTCCAATAGCCTCAACCAATTTTGCGCCAACCGCTGCTGTGATGGATTGCTTCTGAATCCAATAATTCAATGTTAACCCTATTGACTAACTCCAGTAATATTTTGATCATGCTTTCCCTTCGCATTGCGCTCTTTCCCGATTCTGTAAACTAAATCACGGTGCGAGGAATGCCGAAGTCGATTTTACATGTGTTCGGCTAGAACTCTAGTCGATATCATGTTGGTGGTTTTCAGGAGTGACAGATGATTGACACTAAACCTACATCTGAATATCTTTTTACTTTCGTTGTTTTTCGTAGTACCAAGAGTGGTTGTAATTCTGGAAATGTGCATTCAACAAATCACCCACACTCATTATCTTTGTTTGAACGTGAAGTCTGAAAAAGATTATGTTATATTTACCGTATTTGCATGTCGCTGTGTCCTCCACTGGTACCTTGAAACAGACGTTTTGCAGTATGTAGATTGCAGTTGTCCGCCTAGTGAGGTGCCCTGTGTCCGCGGTGCAGAACCGCTGAGCTTTACGTTATCATGTCTGGGCTTAATTGGTCATTGCCGCCCGCTACGCCGTCTTATAAAATTCTGATATCGATCAACCTCGATGTTAAAGAGTCTGTACCAAGAGCTGTGTGGGAACATCAGTCCAACGTACCACATCTTCACGTGCAAATGTACTTGTAATCGGATGGTTTATTTGTGAGCCGTTTTCCTTTGGTTGACTGTCTGATCGGTAACCCACCAGGTTTTCGATTTTCTTAAAGTCGCTGAATTTGTTTTACTCTTCGATTAATTTTATTTTGTTTTACTCTCCGATTAGTTTTATTTCGTTTTACCCTCCGATTAGTTTTATTTTGTTTTAAGGATTATAAGTAAGGGTACCGGTACTTTATGGTTTATGTGAATAGTTGAAATTGAGATTTTACATTAACATTATTAATGGTAATGCTAAGAATCCCATTTAGTGGCTCTTAATACAGTGTTTAAATGAGTATGTCAAAGTGCGGGCTTCCATTGCTCTCTTACTACCAGATGTTCGCAACTTGTTTTAATTTCCCAGAGAGCGGAGTGAAGCTTACGTTCATAGTCTCAGTGCTTTGTTTCCAAAACAGCCATGCAGGAAAATACAGCCGCACTTAAGTCGATGAAAAGGCACTTTGACACCCGAGGAACAATTGGGGTATACGTGCATATTCCCGAGGCAATAAACATCTGACTTCAAGTCTGAATAGCGGTGTTTTACGAAATATTGTTTGCAAAAAAATGAGAGCTGGAACTCGTTAAGAACCTCCTGTTTATGTCTATAAGACAGGTCTGGCCGAATCCTGTTCCTTGGCTTTTGCGAGCTATGGAACGTTGTAATAACTGTGTGAAAAAAAGTAATTATTGGAAAGATGAAATGCTATAGTTAAATCGAGTTGATGATACCGAATCGTGGTAGAATTGGACTGTAATCTTGAGGGTGTCCGAAGAACCGAAATAGGTGTTAGTATAGGATTGGATGTCCTCCTCCTCCTGCCGGGGTGAAGAAAGATGTGTTTAGGTTACGAACAGTTAATAGTTGGTTACTTGAAATTTTTCAGCAACAGGGCGTCAGTGCATCGTAGTGGGTGTGGTTCGTACGGTCTCTAGGCTGTAGTATCCTGTGGAAGATGTTTGATCGTTCGCATGCGGCGGTTGGCTTGGATACTCACTTCATGGCACCGTGGCACCCCAGCTTTCCGTGGCTGTAGAGGAGCCCGTCTCTTTAGGCCCCCGTTCTTCTGGGATGTGGAACCGTGTCCGACGTGTCGAGACAACGTAAGAATTCTTCTGTGACCGTTAGGTTGTCTCTAAATGTCCGCACCACATCCGGGAAGGGAGACATCGTCTCTTCCTTTGCAGGAGCCTAACACGTCGTACCTTCGTTTGGTTTTTGAGAGTTTGGTTATTCTCGAACTATTTTTGCACTACTTTGGACTTACCGTGCGCTGTTCAGGTCAAGAACCAGGAGTCTAGTTTGTTTAATGAAACTTTTCACAGTGATTCATATAAATCTCTATTTGTGAGGTATGAGTTTGTCACGGCGATGGATGTGAAGATTCCGGCCTTCCTTAGTGTGGTGTGGTGTGTGTTGTGGCCCTCGTAAGCCTAATTTTATATTCGTTCGTCATGTTTCTAGACGTTGACCCTAAATTTTGCACTATTATTATTGTTATTATTATTAGTATTATTATTGGTCTGTAATTGTAAATGATCGATCTCTGTTGATCTTATGTCACGCTGTAAATACGAGATTTGACGGAAATCGTCCATTGGTTTCTGCGCTGTGCATATTCGTAATGTGTTCTTATGGATCAGGCTGAAGCCCTTTTCGACTAAATGCCAATTTTTAATTGTCCTCTTACGTGTCATAATTGGGGTTTGCAGACTACCGACGATAAAATTGATGTACATTTATGTTATTGTCTTTTGTTCTATGTACGCTAAACAGCTTTTCTCCGGAGACATCCGTCGTAGGCTGAACCACACATCTCGTGAACAACTTGTCTGCCTAATTTGTATGCATATTTTGTGGAATACTTATGCGAAAAAGTGATTATTTTTGGCAATGAACCTGGATTAGAAATGCAGATGGTTGAAAATATATAGTAGATGGACATTCTCATCGTGTTTATAAAGCGTAGAGAGTCAGACTATTCGGTTTATTTCCATATCGTTTGCTAATACGCAATTGTCATTGCCGTATTTCGTTTACTGCGTTGCTATTTTAGGTGCCCGAAGCTCGTATAATCTTAGCAATTGACAGCGTCGTTAAAGAACAAGCTCGCCGTCCTACTCGCCCGGATTACCGAGTTTCCCTTCCGCGTCTGGCTCGTCACGATGTAATCAGGATCTTAATATTCCATGATCAAAACGGTTAACATGCTTTGTGTTTCGGTCTTACGCATTCACTTTGAATTCGGTTGGCTAAGATTTAATTGTGCCTGCTGGTGGTTAATGTGTCATGAGCTTTCTTAATTGATCCAGCAGAATTTCGCAAAAAAAAAAAAGTCTCGGGGTAATTTGTTACCCAGCTTTCACTTGAGCTGTACAGAATTAATTAAATCCTTAATTTTGTTAACTGCAAGATGTTGAATTAATGTACGGGTTACTCAGCATCTTGTACTTTATCAGCAACGTCTTCGAATGTCGTGACTACGTGATCAATGCTGTTTCTTCGCATTTGGAAGATCCTGGGTTTTATTCTTGACCAAGATTGTCGCCTAGCTGGCTGAGGTTCTTGTTAGCTCTCCTGAGCCTTGTCAGTCTCCCTCCAAAATAATGCTGTTCCAGTTCTTTAACACAGGCCGCATCCCTCTTTCCACCACGTCCCATTTCGTAAAACACAGTCATCCTTCTGTTTGTCGTTATGTTACCTCTCTGCGTGGGAAAGTGTTGCTAAAGAAACTAAGGAATAGAAACAAACAATACAGTATTCTTCTTCACTTGACTCTCTTGGCTTTTAAATATAGGCTTTGACCATCGAAGCACAACCATATAAGCAATTCATCTCTGGTCGGGAATTGTTACCTAGTCCCATAATAACACGTGATGGCGGAGTAAGCAGATTTGAATGTGGAGGGTATGCCATTTGCATGATACGATTACATTTGGTTTATTTTTTATTTTTATTGTGTATATATATATATATTGCTGAACAGAGGTTCGTTTCTTATTGTAGCAACTGAGTTAATTTTGCAGCCGGCAATTCAGCAGTCTATAATGTATTCGAGACATCAGCTACGTGAATTTCTTTATTTCCGTGTCACTATCTTTCCATTATGTTGGTATTACCAGACACCATTTATTCTTATTTGCATTACGCCGAGCTGGTAGTGGGATGAAGTGTGTAATTCATGATGTACAGTAACAGGAACTGCTGTTACATTAACTGGTGTAATCGTCTTATCACAACTGTAGTTGGTATGTGAATGTATACTGAGGCTAAAGAGCTACTTGTTTCGACGGCATACGATCATTTTCAGGCTATATATCGTAAAGGATTTAATTGTTTACAGACATATATACGTATGTGGAAATTGGCATCGTGACCTGTACATGTCATTCTTTTCCAACGTATCTCGAAAAATCTTAATTGAACCTGTCATTCAGTTAAGATATTTTGACCGACATATATTAGAGAAGAATGTCATGCGTAGGTTTAGATGTCAGTCTCCACAAAAGAATATGTATATGCTAGTAAACAGTTACATCCTTGTACAATATACATCCTGTAGATGACTCCTTCCCGTCGAAACTTGTAGCTAATTAAACTGTGCTGCTTAATCTGAATGCAGATTTACATACCAACTACAGTTGTGTTAGACGTATATACTAATTGATTTAATTTGATTTCCAACACGACGAGACGTAAAACATCAGAGAAAATCGCCTATGTTTTCTGACGTATCCTATGCAAGACATCAGACGCTGGGGTGGTGTCTCTCGTGAGACCGTTTGTCAGCAAGAATTTGTAAACAAACTTTATGCAGGAAGATGAGTGTCTCTGCCATCTGCCCGCATACCCATGCAGTACGATGAACGTCTGTATCGATTTTCAGAATGCGGCGCACAGTAGCAGAAGTTGAAACTTTCTGAAATGTCTCTGGCACAGACTGCCATCTGGTGAGTGTAACTAGAAAGAGGAGGTGTTACAACTCAGTCGGCATTGCAGGTGGATGTTCCACCTTCGTATCTATGAATGATGTGATGTTACCGTATCTTGAAATTTCAGGGGTGAGGAAGTGGGGAAAGGGAAGCGCACGTTATGAGGCTGGCATCTGTTTTATGACAGGAAATAGAGCGGCTGCTAGAACATTAGGAGGCGGCTCAGTCACCAGTGTTAGTTATAAATGCTTTTGCACAGGGAATAGTTGCTGAGCCATGTAGTCTCACCAGGCAAAACCCCACCCCATTCTGCCCGCATTTCTTAAATACCTTCCAAGTCTCTAGTTACCAGAACTGAACAGTATGAGGTGCGAGCCAGAAACTTATGGACTGGGCCAGTATAAGAATTATTGACCTCTGGTCTGCCTTATTTGTAGGTTGGTATTGTCTTCTTCAAAACACTCCACATTTGGGGTTTGTGTGTACGGGCCCAATGCCACTGTCACTGCTGGAAGCGTCTCTGAAACACCCGTTTCAAGATGCTGATCCAACACCGCCAGCGACTCCGTTCGAATCTCTGCGATGTCGCTGGATCTTCCTCCGTTTAATTCGATTTTCATCTTTGGGAACAGTGAGAACTAGAAAGGAAGTATCTGTCCTCTTTGGCGTGATCGTTGCACACAGAAATTGGGCTGTGTTTCCGGTTACCATTCGGCGGACTGGGCACTAATTTTGCAGCAATCCGCCGCATGTTTAATTCTTCAATGAAAATTCGTCGGCATGTACCTTGTGATAGGCATAGAATAATACGAACATCGTTAATCGTTAGCTGTATGTCGTCTTGGAATACTTGATTCACCTTCCCCACCTTCTGGTCGGGCCGATTTGACGTTGGGTGTCTGTAATGTTCAAAATTTCGACAGGTGTTTGGCCTGTTTTGAATGCTAATGCCATATGTGGCTTTTGTTGTACTCGTGGCCATCATTACGAAGGGGTTTTGAAAGCATTTTGTAAGTCTCTTAAGCTGCTTGCTCAAGGTTACAGCAAAACTTGATGAACACTCTGTTCCATTAGGTCTCATCTTTCCGCTGGACAACTTCTATCGCAGAACGCACTAATCACAGACGCACTTAAATGTCAGTTGTACCAATAAAACGCAACATTCTGCCACAGCGACACCCTTCGCAATAATTTACAGTAAATGAAGTCAGTGGTACGTAGCAGCGTACAGTTCTATAGTATCCGGTTAGGTCTCCTCGCGGCCAATCCGGAAACTTGTGGGTCTGTCGTAGTAAGAACGATTTAGTTTGGTAAACAAATCCTTCAATTTTGATGTTCAGGATTCACAGAAAATCCATTTTCATTCACTGTTTAGGAACTTGACTGTCCTAACTATCCATCAATGCGTATTAACTTCGATATGACTGCAGGCAAGTTACACGCCTTGAGGGAGCGGATTTATTTTCAGTTTTGACTTGAATTTGGTGTTGTGTCACTAACTTAATCCGTATGTATTGTCATTCGACATGATTTTGCATAGTGTCTTATCCAGATCAGCAAAGACCAGGTATGTCAGTTGTGTGCCATTTTTATGTGCCCTTTCGTCTCCTTCAGCCACACATTATCTTTTTCCACATTCTGCTGTGAATGGAGCGCTTACCGAGCTGCCTGTCTGCAGTGCCCCCAGGTGATTGTGGAGCTGTCGGATACATTTCACCATAGAACGGCTGTTGAATCACTCTAATATTTGTTTTAATAATGATATTTCTTTCATGCCCCTCTGTTCACTCTTAACAGTGTGTGAATTATGTCAGTCGGCTGAGAGTCAATACATGTTTTTCATTTGTTGCAGGTAAGTCTTCCAAACTGGGTGACTGGCTCCAACACTGGGACACAGTGTAATGACGCTTCATAAAACGTGAGAACTAGGTTTTTTAATTTATTTGTAATTATTCTACATTAACACAGAAAGTACACGAATGTATAAACGTTATACTAGATAGAAAGAACCTTTCTTTCGTCGTATATGTACGGGTAGACATGTAGCTTGGTAAAGGTATACTTATTGCTAGGTTCGAGGTGCTATAAGTCCGTCTTCTCAGGTGTCACCCCGTGTTGTCTGCTAAATAGTTATCCGCGTTTCGAAGGATCGTAGTACTTCGACGCGTCGGTACCTGATTTCAAACCGACACGTCGTAAGATCCCAGGAGACTTGAATCTCGAACGTGTTCTTGGGCCTGCATCGAATTTTAATAGAACATCTTGATCATTTAGTTTTTTTTTTAATCCCCCCCCCCCCCCCCCCTAAATCCGACGTCGTGGTTAACTGAACAGCAGAATGTTACTTGGAAAATTGTATGTAGTCAAACACAACTGTGTCACATGAGGTGTATTTAATGACTATATAATGGACAACTACATGTTTCGGCCTGTACTGGCCATCTTCAAGTTTTCTTAGGGGAACTTAAGATATTACTATAAGCATGCGCGTGCATGCTTATAGTAATATCTTAAGTTCCCCTAAGACAACTTGAAGATGGCCAGTACAGGCTGAAACATGTAATTGTCCATTATATAGTCATTAAATACACCTCATGTGACACAGTTGTGTTAGACTACATACAATTTTCCAAGTTTCACACACACAACGGGGATGACACACTTCCTAGCAGAATGTTAGTTTCAGATCCCTCACGAAGGATCTGTCTGTGTTATTGTGTTACGGCTGAGCGCTGAAAATCCTTATTAGGTCTGGTTTGTAAAGAGAAATGAGAAGGGTGCTTGAGTTTTGTCCGCCACTCTATTCCCAACCCGTCTGATCTGATTTACACCCATAACTTTGCGGCTGAACAGTGGCAACGGCTGTCCTTTCTGTATCAAGTCCACTGGTATAATGAGACCAGAATAACCGAAGCACTGTGGAGAACATTTGGCTGCCACTTCTCATCTAACTTCCTCAACCTCACCGAGGCAGTCGTGTCGTTTGCAAGCGGAAGTAGCTCTTTCACACAACTTCTGACCGATCCACTTTTCACAAGAGATGGCTGCTTGGACTATTAGTGAAGCTAACGGCCGATGTGAGGGGTTTTCTGTAGACCCTTGTGGGCAGAGTCGGACAGTGGTTTGGTAACTATGACGTTCAAAAATATTAGGTCACTGCTGGCTTTCTGTCTCCATCGTCAACTAAATAGAAGTTCTGAGAGTGCTATTGTGACAGCAGTTCTACAGCCTGTGTGAGCCACGTGGCCATACCACAAACTTGCCAGGTACATATCTGAGCCACGTGGTCGGTGGTGTTGGGCTGCGACTCGAGCTTTTCTTACGAAGTACTCCGTAAGGTGAAGTAACCACTGGTGGGGACAGAGAGCTTCCGATTGCCATACCGCCTTTCTAGGGGCCCAGTTGATTACGAACCAGGCCCAGTTTCGAAACCTTCCATTTGAAATAAACGCAAGAAAAAGGACATGGCCCAAAATAATAGTCGTATAGATCTGTAGGGTAAGAATGCCATCTCCAGGAACACTGAGACTCGCCTAACTTTGTTACTTAGCAACTCGTGACGTTTATGCATGTTAGCATGTTTAAATTTGGCTTTTTCGAAAAGAGCATGTGAAATCTGTATGTATTGTGTCGACTGCATACATAGTGAATAACACTTTTCTGTAAATAGTTAAAAAACTATCTTGTTAGTGTACGTAATAATAACAATACACTACAAGGATGATTATGATGATGATGATGATGATGATGATAATAATAATAATAATAATAATAATAATAAACTTTAAACTAATTTTATTACAACTTTCGACCCGGATGGCTTTTAGGCTCATTGATGTTTTATGACATACAGGTAATTGATTATGATGATGATCGTCATCGTCGTCGTCGTCGTCACAACGACAAGAGCAGCAACGACGACGACGACAGTCAAATAGCGTACCAAGAGCGCGAGTCATCACAGGACACGTCGCGGTCGAATTCAGAGGGGTGGGGGTTTATGGATTAAATCTTGGGTTGGAGACAATTTGACGTTTCGTAGCCTTGGTCTCTGATAGCATTTCAAAATAAATTAAAATAGGAATACATAATTATAAAAATCGCTATGATACTTCTAATGGCCTGTGTGAAAAGGCTTCGCGGAAGTAACCGCAGTTAAATAATATTGAAAAATATCAAAATGCTGCAGACAATGATAAGCAGAGAGATTTGAAACCAATAACTTTTATAGGATTGCCACAGAGTATTATATAAATGATGTATTCCTATTCCTCACCGACTTCTTTCCACCTCGTTGCAGCGCGTGCAAACAGGTGGCAGCAGTGTTTAAATCAGTCCGAGAAGCGTCTAGTGTTTGGAAAGCGAAGTGTTTCAATTCTTGCTACAACCTACTGTAAGTACGTTCATAATGTCTGCCTTTTTAGCTAACGTCACTGCTGTTGCTTTATTGGCAGCCCAGATGACGGTGCCTTCGCTCTGTGTTTTGGTGTCTGGAAAAAGAAAATGTTTAAACTATAATAAATTAGGCTAAGCAGTTGCATCAGCACGAACAGTTATGTTTCTATTATACAGCGGTTTTCGGGAGGAATCTACCATACTTAGTGAGAACTTCCCTTGCGTCAAATTACATCAATGCAGCCGAAAACACCTACATACAAAGCTGAACGGTTACGGAGATAATGGGGAAATAATTTTCAAAGAATAAAACCGTTATTAAGTTTATTTCTTACCAAATAATTATGAAAACAAGGAGGAATTTATCTTGATTTGTAACTTTCGCCGTGTTGTGAATGTTGTATTCTTTCTTTTGGGTGATACCACGGAGTCTGAATGTTCTGTGTCGACGTTTCGGAACACTGTCTGTTCCATCTTCGAAGGTCTTTTTAAAAGACCTGTGACGATGGAACAGAAAGAGTGTTCCGAAAGGTCGACACAGAAAATTCAGACGCCGGGGTATCATCCAAAAGAAAGAATACAACAAGGAAGAATTTGTAGTTGCTGTAATATTAACACCTGTACTTAACATGTCATGAACATACGAGTGATACAGAGATATTGGCTAGGTAAGAAAAACTCGCAGTAGTGTCATAAAAATCGGCCTTGGGTGTCCAAGTACTTGACGTAGCAATGTCGCGTCCGTATGGCCTGACCATCTTCTCACGCAAGTGCATGGATAGCATATTATTTTGAACAGGTATAGTAAGTAGAACCCCAAAAAGACCACACTTTCTCGCGTCATTATTTCCGTAAACCTTTAACGTCGTATATGTGTATGTTTGGGTACTTCTGTGTATAATAATCTAACGTACCTACTCCCGACGTGTGTTATATTCGTTCTGAAACACCCTGTATATTACTGTTACAGTACACGTAGACCTGTACATTCAGATGTTAAGACCCAGTATTTAATGGTGTCAACAATGAGAGGCTGCAGCAATCTTCGCCTGTGTTTTTGTGCTTTTTTTAAAGACTCCTTCAATGTCTATTTACCAGTTGATACAGCGTAACATCCCAGAAGACCAATTTTCAACACCGTCGCTGCCAGAAACCAAAACTCTCCACCCTCCTCCCCCCCCTCCCTCCATTGCTTTACTTGCCCCGAAAAGATATTCCCTTTGTTTGTAATGCTCGTCTGTTTTACGAAACTAAATATGTGGACGTAAGATACTCATAAATCGTACTGTCCCCAAAATTAAGGACGGGGAGGCTGTAATCGAAACCACCGCACTAATTTTTTTTTCTGGCATTTTACTTCGAATTTCGAATAAATTGCTTTCGTGAATGTTGGTGCACATTTACGTTCGTTATGGAAAACGTGAAATTAAATCAGGAAGTATCGACCGATACATTCAGCGTTGCTCTGCACTGCAGTATATTTGCAATATTACTGAGAAAATCATGTAAAGTGTTTCTTTGATCATGTGTAGTATTATGAAGCTCATCCTACTGACCGTGCTTCCCAGCAAAGTAGCCTTACCCTTATGAATTTGCACCTCCATCGGTCTCCAGCTCTCTTGTGAGGGTGCCATGTTGTCAGTGTACTGAAGTGCGTTACGTCACCATTAAAAGGCTCCATAGTGTAAATTAGTGTACCCTGCCATATTAGGGCTAATGGATTTTTTACTATTGGAGACCTTTAATGTATACGATAGTCGTCTCGCTTTACGAAATTCCAGCCGTCAGATCCCTTAAAACTGGCAAAACTAGTTCTTCCTTCTTTAGCATTACAATTTTACACTCTCGCTTCGTCTTACTTCTCGGAATTTATTAATTAACATGTATTCGTAACGATGACATTAAATACCAGTATAATTACGCACTTCTGTTGAGTACAGCGTGTTTATGATCCCAGAAGAGCATAATACATATACTCTGTATTTACAGTGGCGTGGGCTCATACATAATTCAGAGTGTTTGCGGTAAAGAAATTCACAATCCATGCAGCTTTTTAGACGAGATTTCTGGGATATAAATGTAGAGGCGTTTGTCTTTTTAACAATGAAAAATGAAATACTATTGTTTACGCGTCAGTACCAGGCATCGCGTATAATTCATGACAGCCGCATATCAAGCTACGCTAGAATAAGAAATGCGAGGAAGCTTTCAGACGTAATGCTGAACACCGACTCTCGATGACAGTTTAGGATTAGCGTGCGTTGAACAGACAAATTAACACTGGTTGCGACTTGCTGAATGCCGAGACCGCCTGCCTCCAATGGACAAAATAGTGAAGTGTGGAGATCGGATGTACGCACAGAATGTTCTTCTGTAACTGCCGTATGTAGCGAGTGGATTGCAAGGGCCAGGCAGTCACTGCAGTAGTGTGCATGTCAGGTGCCTTGTGGCGAGCAGAGACAAGGAGGTGACTGTGTTGAGCAAATCGCGAGGTGATTGTGCTGAGCAAATCGCGAGGGTGCTTCGCATCTTTGAGGTTTCTGCTGTTCGATAGTTTAAAGTACTGATTAAGTAAATAACTTATACACGCAAACATTTGTATAAATTTGTCGATAGAAACCCGCGCGCGGCCGTGTGTGTGTGTGTGTGTGTGTGTGTGTGTGCGTTTGCGCGCGCTATTTTGAGTTTTAAATGATGCTGCATACATTAAAGGCGTTGTTCCGTTTTTTCCTAATTTTTTACTGTAATACTTTGTAAATCACAGCTATGCGTCCTTTCAAGATTCCGCCGCGACGTAGATGAGAATTGCCATCTTCTGGGCTATTCTTTACCGACGTTTCAGTACCGATAGTTTGTCGTAAAACAGCGATAAAGAATTACCACTACTCGCTGCGTTAAAGCCCACAAGAGCGCAATTCTCAGATTATAGTTATTTTATAAAATGTGGGTTGTGACCATAACACAGAATAGATGGGCACTTTACTTAGTTGGAGTACTGTGTGCCGTGCGACTGCCGTAAGAACGTGGCTATTAAACTGCATAAATTTCATGGTGCTATCAAGATGACATGAAGAAGGAATACCAGCATATTATGACAGTCAGTACTTCACTACGGCACGAGCGGGTCGCGGACGCAATTAAAGATTGTGTATGAAAGAGCGGTACCTCAGAACCGACAAGAGAAAGACTGGAATGACACACAGAATCGTTTTTCCTTCTGTACGGAGTCTTCCTGACTGCGCGTAATCCTGTAGCATGCAGTGAACTCGAAGTTCTAAACTCGGACGAAGAAATACAAGTACAAGGGGTAAGAGGCACGTACGTCATTTAGACTGAACTGAAATAGGGTAATTCTGAAGAACACTAATAAAAATATCTCTCCTGAGTCGGAGCGAGCCACATTTCCGTCTTGGAGTTATTATGAGATTTGTGCTTGATCCGTGGCTGACTTCATGTAGCACTGAGTGAGATTTGTTACTGATAGTGAATAGCCAGTTGAAGACTGGGGAACTGTCATGCCAATTTTGTTGTGTGTTTAGAATAAACTTGAGGATGCTGTGTACATAAATATAAATTCTTTCTGCTTTTGTGATTGTATTTACGTAATGTCGCGGAATCTTTGCTATAATATTTATCCTGTGTTTTTCTTCTTACTTTTTTAACATTATCAGATACGGAGTGAAGAGTAGGAATTTTGTGTGCTCTACATGCGAGGGAGAACTTTTAAGGGTGTTGTTGTAATTTATACGTTATTTAATATTTTCTAATCCGTGCGTGAAATGTTCTTGTGAGTCGTGACGAATGGTCCTTTAAGTATATTTGCTTCTCGTTGCCGAATTCCGGAAGAGGCATGTTGGTCTATGTTATAAATGTGGTTATTTGGAGGGATATATGTATATGTGTATGCCGTTATAAAAATTCTTGGTATTGCACCAGAAAATGTAAAATTGAAATAGTTAAAGTCAAACAGTTGTTCTTGACGGGACTTTAGCGAGCAGTGGGGAATCAAGATAGACGTCCACTATTGTGACATTCTGTGGAAAATCTTCCATGGAATAACCAGGACATAGCTAAGGGAATAGTGTTAAAATGAAAGACACTGCGATGAAGCGCGTATAGTATATTTACTTTTCTGACATCCTTCGAAGATAACTCAGACATCCTGTTTTTAAACATCGTAAGAGTTCGAACTGTGTTGCTAGTACTACAGTACAAAGTGCTTTCATTTATAGTATTGTGTTAAGGTAGTTCAGAAAATAAAACTTTAAATCATTCGGCTGGAATTCAAACTGTGTGTGTGGGATACACATTTATATGCATGGCTTACAACAGGAAGGTGGAGACGAAGGCAATAGGAACATAGTATCAGTGCAAGAATATGACCGTCCTCTATTTGTATTGTCACGATCAGCGGTGGTGTAAATGCGACATGTTACAGTTTATAAGCAAAGGTCTTGTGGTATGCCTATCAATGAAGTAAGGCGCTGGAAGTAGGTATGAATAGAATATCAGTGTGTTAATACATATTCAGTTCATTTTTTCCGTACAGTAAAATCACCGTAGAAGAGTGACTGGTAATGAGGAAAGTGAGGAGTGTACAAAGCATGATGTTTTGAATAAACGGTATTTTGATGTGTGTATTTTTAGAAGATGATGTGGAAAATCGTACAGCATTTCTTTCGTAAGCCAGAAATTAAAAACGTGTTATGATTAACACATGTAGTGATTCTCGACGAGAGACGGGAAAGAACACGATTAATAGAAGTGCACTGTATTATTGCGTTCGAGTAACTGCTCTTGTATTGTACTCCGTCATTGAAACACATTTCTGTGTCACGTTAACTGCCATTCCATTTGTCCAGCTGCTGTGGGAAATTACCCTGCGCTACAGAGGTGATCGTTCGTCAGTGCGCCTGAACCACTGTTATATATTGCAAGCAGAGTAGGCCTAAATTCCGAAACCAAGGTAACGTATGTTACAAGTATAATTACTTCGATTGGTCTTACTAACCTGTAAAATTTATGGATTTCGCTAGAACGATATTTTCATCGCAGTTTGATATCTTATACGTTTAGATGACATTCATGTTATCGAATTTCTTACGCATTCGTTCCGCCACGCCAGAGATGCACAAATTAAAGAAAAATCTAGGTGCCACCTCAAACACCTTGGCGCCAGGTGGATGACATGAAGCCAGTTCCATACTGAGGACGCATTAATATTAGGCACATCCGTACAAAATTTAGTCGCTCTGGCGACTTGGCGTCCGGGGTGTGTACGCCCCTGCTCGACGCGACATTTCTTTTGAAGCAAACGCCAGATTAAGTGCTTGTGTGAATCATAAGCTGGCATTGCATCCCTTTGAATTAGAATTCTTTACAAGCTTGAGCCAAAATTGTAGTGAAGCGATGTCACTTGTCGTGAAGACGGAGAAAGAGAATATGTGCCTTCGGTGCTTACACTCGTTCAAAATTCACACTATTGGCCTCGGCCGGGGTCGACTTCCCAACTGTAACGATTACAAAACCACACTCAGACGACAAAATGAAGGAAGCTTATTACTGGAAATACGACAGCAAAGCTGAGGACAAACTGAAATCTTCGCTGTTTGGGGGGTAATTTAACGCAGCGTTGGTCGGTAGTTACCATTGTCAGTCGCATGTTCAAGCGTTAAGCCCGACGTTTGAAGATGCGACCGATATGTTGTCCCGAAACGTCTGTAACTAACTACCGAGTCATCTGTGTAACATCCCAGAAGAGCGAAGAGCTCATTTATGTCGCGTCGGAGGCCTGAAATCACCCCTAGGAATTATTAGTTTGGTTGAATGGTCCTACTGCCGAAGTTGCGCGTGCTCTCCTACCGCACAGTACAGTAACTTTGATGCATGACCAACCCTGTGCAGCTTCACCATGTGTCGGGTTTGAAACAGAGAATGATTTATGACTTGCAAATTAATATGAATGGCGCAGCATTCCCTGAAGTGTTGACTGTCCTCCGTGAAACTGAGCTGGTGTCTTGTCTTAGAGCGGGCAACGGCGAGTTTGTAGTATGTTGCCGTATAAGCAGGGACTGCCAGTTGGGGCGACAGACAGACGGACACCTGAACAAGAAGCAACAGAAAGTAAGAATGTGCGAAATTTTAAATGTCGGCGCATTACATGTTGATCGCACTGCCAGCGCGCGTTCGAATGAGGCCAGGGGCATACGGGGGCAGCATTTGGTGCTTGTCGCGGGCGGAATAATATGGGATAGTATGCCACGTTTGGAAGACTTACTGCTGTCTGCCATCAGCTTGTGACAGAGGACATGAATGTTTCTTATTTGCTAGTCAACGTTCTAATCTCTGCTTAGTAAAAGCTGCCGGTTTTCATAAGCGTCGCAGTTTACAGCAGGGCTGGCCAACTTCAACCCACAGGAAGGCCATATACGTAATTATTCCTTATAAACTCGCCTGAGGGCCGCACTTGTGCCTAAATTTACGCAAAATGGGGCGGGGGAGGGGGAAGGGGAACTGAATTAACAACAAGGCCGTTATTTACAGACAGTAAGTTGGGATAAAAGTACGGTTGAGTGACAAGGCAGGGGGCCTTAGTAACCCTATAAAACACAAAGAAATATTGATTTACTGTGTGCTGTCTTAAAAGTGATGAGTTATAGTTACCGAACATTATCTTTGCTAATAAAGTTGCCATGTTATGTTCTGTAGACATATTATATTATGTTTGTTAAACTGAGTTACTGAAAATATTCAGATGACCGAGGGCCATACTTTGGCCAGCCCTGGTTTAAGCATGGCATTATGGTAGAAACGCCCAGTTACCCCCCCAAAACACGTACAGCATCCGTCGCATGCCGCAGGAGACTGCCGGATTACAGGCTCCCTCCGCAGTGTGAATGCGGTCTTCGATTAGTCGTAAACGACGTTTCGGGACAGCCTGTCGGAACCATCTTCAGGGGTGAAGCAGTCCCAAGAATAATGCCGCGAACAGTTGGGTGCGTAGTTATGGCGTGGGTGTTGATCGGTGCTGAGGGAAGTGAAAAGAACCGACTGGATTAATGGACCGCAGAACACGAGGAGGGGGGGGGGCAGGATAACACCGGCAAACAATGAATAAACAAAATGGGAAGGGGGAGAGAAAGGAGAAGGAGAGCTTTACCCTTGAAGATGGGAGCGATAGGCTGTCTCGAAACGTCGGTAACTAAATGCTAATCAACGCCGCATAACATCCCAGAAGCACGAAGACGGCAGGTGACTTAACTGTGCCGTCATTTCGCCCAGCTACACGGCTGGACGTCACGTACACATACTTTGCTATGAAGTGAGCTGTTAGGCCTATGTAAGACTTGTACTGTACCATCTTGTTGGTAACTCTCACAATTTTTATGTTGTACTCCCCACGCTTCTGGGCCTGGGCGTTCGAGAAATCTTTCGATTCTCGGCTGAGGAAAAAGATTTTCCTACTCCAGAGTGTCTACACAAGCTCTCATGCCCATCTAGCCTCGTATTCAATTCAAACTACTGGCTCCTTCCCCTTGGATGTGTGTGGGGTGTGAAGCTGATCGCTCAGCTCCATCCGTTGCGGATGCTAAGAGTGAGTTAAGCTATACCATTACGTCTGCACGTGCCTTCTTGGTAACTTCATGGACAACTTACTGCTTGTCTTCTTATCCCCTTCATCTTAACACCTTTCACTACTTACGCCACCCCCCATCAACCTGCGGCCATCATCTTCCAGAACTTCCCCCTGTTCCCCTTGTTCAGCCCACTCACCAATACTGTACCCCCACCTGGCCATCTCCGCAGATAGGGACCGTCTCTGTATATGTATATTTCGGTACCCATTTGCGGTCTAAGATCCACCAACCTGTGTGCAGGTAGGCCATAATTTTAAGAATCGGCAGCAACAGTTGGTTAGCCTCTTCGCCGTAAATATGGAAAAGTAAGAATATCGGAAGCGTCGGCTAGACATTTAACGTGTAAACAGTGCCATCATCTCAAATAGCGTCCACCTTAGCAATAAACCGCCGTGAAGGTCTGGAGTATTTCATACGACTGTATTGTCGGCATACATACTTTAAAACGTGTGGCTGAAAGTTACGGAACGTAGTGAACCATAGGCCTGTTTAATACGGGGATTCCATTGTGTATGTAAGGAACACATTTTGAGTAACCTCCAAACTGCGATTCTTCCCTTCAAATAGGTGGGCCGAGATAGCGTAGTGGTATAGCGACCGGCTATGGGCTGGACGGACCGGGGATCGAATCCCAGCGGGGATGAGATTTTCCGAACTCATCCAGATGGCCCTGGGACTCACCCTGCCTCCTGTGAAAGGGTACCGGGTTTTTGACTGAGAGTAAAGGGGCCGGGGCGTGTCGTTGATCACCGTCCACCATCTCTCGCAGAGGTTAAAGAGTAGAGCCGGAGGGAGAGTACAGCTATACGTCTACTCCTCTTTTGGGCCTTCATGGCCTATTCTAGAGTGAATTTATCTTTACCTTACTTCATGTTCAGCTGGTGTTTGGTGGTCCGAAATGGCCCACATTTCACTTTTGTCTGTCTCTCTGTCTGTGTGAATGTTCTTGTCTCCGTGTCTCTGTACACTTGACGTCATTGCTGCCGTAATGCTAGTCTTACGTGAAGTCCGGAGACACCTACATAGGAGTTGCTGAATGTTTGGTGTCCGGCAAATGCTTGGAATTTCGCTAGAAACTGCCAGGTTCCCACTATGCGGAACAGGGTTACTTTGCACGCATAACTTAAGTTCCGTGATGTTCCATGTGCTTAAGGTTACTTTATTGCTACCGTCAACTGAGTTCTCTTGCCAAGGTCTTGTTTTATTTATAGTGATATATCCGATCTGCAACACTTGCATGATATTTGCATAATGTAACGCAAGAAAGGGAAAGGGTATGTATTCTTGGTAAGTGGATTTTCATGTAAGAGGTTTAGTTGTGGTGTGACACGTTTTGCGAGGATTTCTGGAGTTCGCCAGTATAAATCTTAACCGAATATACCCTGGAATGTTATACATAATACAATACTTTCTTCAGATGGCAGCATCAGCAAGAAAGAAAAGAAAAGGAAAAGGTAGACGGGAACGAAAGGAAGACGAAAAGAATTATATAAAGAGTGTTTGTAATTGAATATCCCTGGACTGTAAATTCTTGAACCAGTGAGGTGAGAATAGCAGCGAAATGAAAAATCAAGCAGCCGTTGTGTTAGTACTTGAGTGTTTCTTGAATCTGTAATGAGTCTTTCGTTTTGTGAGAACTGACATTCTTCTGCCATGTATAGGAGTGAAGTTCAACAGTGCAGGCAGGCATCCTGTGGAGGAGCATGAATCACGCTTTTATTAACTGTACAATTCATATTCCCTGTACTTCCGTTGAACTGATGCTTGAGTAGAAAAATTTAACCACCTTCTTACCACTCAGTACATTTCCTGGACGTTACTTGTAACAGTGGCAGAGATGTGTCTTTGAAATTGAGAATTCAGCTGTTGTTTTTTCAGTTACTGTGGTAGATAATTTTTCACTATTAACTTAGTGACAGTCGTGTTATATCTATCAAAAGCTTTAATATTCTGTCGCTTTTATGGCCACAGCAATTCCATAAAAACAAGAAGTTTCTTGGTCGGTTTTTAACTTTTGATAGGAAACCCACTATCGTACGGTAAGAGAAATTCTGGTTAGCGTAAGGAGCACAGGTTGAATAGTACGAAACTAAGTGTTTTTTTTTTATTTAATAAGTAATTGCGTGTTGAGACCAGAGATTTAGAAACCAAATTTATTTCCTCCCGAAAATATACGTGACACTTCAAAGCGTATATTCTGCAAACTCTATATAGTTAACTTTTTAGTTGTGTAGTAAAGCAAGAATATTATCTTAGGCTTCTTCATGTTGAAAGTTTTCGTCTCCTGTTAGGCCTATAAAGTGCATGTTAAGGATGTTTGTGATATATCCATTTGTATGTCTGTGTTGCGACAGTTCAGCGCTTCTTCACGCAGGACAAACAGGAGCGTATGAGAAGCAGCTGATGCTGAGGTTGCTGTCTGTGATGATGTCTCGAGCTCGAAACAGCATCACAGACGAGTCGTCTTGAGTTCCGCTGATCTCGGAGTATTTGTGACGGAGATCAGAATGTGCGTGTGGACTGGTTTCCGTTGATTGGATTTGGCCTGTGTTTGCCCATTTTTTGTGTGCACGGAGCACTGCGGTCGACTGGTAGCACACTCGCTTCGTATTTTGGAGGCTTCGGGTTCCTACGTCGGAACGCACCGGCACCACATGTTCTGACTGAGGTTTTTCATACTTTATCTGCTACCGGCCACCTCGACACAGGTTTTTCTTGGTTTCCATATGTCTAAAAGCAAAAAGCTGTGATGGTTCCCAACATTCCAAGTTGCCACTACATGCTTCTCATGTAGCCCTCCCGACTTAAATTTATTAGTAAAAAATTTCATATTTTGTATACATGTAAAATAACCACTGCCACCGGGTGACAACCCAATTGCAGTTTATTATTATTATTATTATTATTATTATTACTACTACTACTACTACTACTACTACTTACTTACTTACTTACTCCAAGGGGCAGAGTCCTTCTTGAGCAGCTAACTGGTTTGCAGCTAGTCAAGAAATTCCCCGCATTGCGTGGAACCCGAAGGTTCATTACTGCACTCACAAGCGTCCGCCACCTGTTTCTATCCTGGGCCAGCCCAATCCAGTCCATATACCCACATCCCACCTCCTGGAGATCCATTCTAATATTATCCACCCATCTACGCCTAGGTCTCCCCAGTGGTCTCTTTCCCTCCGGTTTCCC
>Ga0123352_10002795_pt1 | contig 24753 bp, 20 predicted proteins | sample TergutLab28metaG_FD_89700 | JGI IMG/M metagenome (GOLD analysis project Ga0123352, IMG submission 89700) | Labiotermes labralis P1 segment gut microbial communities from Petit-Saut dam, French Guiana - Lab288 P1 | ecosystem: Host-associated > Arthropoda: Insects > Digestive system > Gut ...
CATGAGCCGCAGGATCTCTACCGTCACTGCTGTGTACAGTACTTAGTGTCATCATGAGCAGCAATATCACTACCGTCACTGGTGTGTACAGTACTCAGTGCCATCATGAGCCGCGGTATCGCTACCGTCACTGGTGTGTACCGTACTTGGTGCCATAATCAACCGCAGTATCGCTCCCATCACTGGTGTTTACAGTACTCAGTGCCATCATGAACGGCAGTATCGCTACCGTCACTGGGGTTTACAGTACTCAGTACCACCATGAGCCGCAGTATCGCTACCGTCACTGCTGTGTACAGTACTCAGTACCATCATGAGCCCAGTATCGCTACCGTCACTGCTGTGTACAGTACTCAGTGCCATCATGAACCGCAGTATCGCTACCGTCACTGGTGTTTACAGTACTCAGTGCCATCATGAGCCGCAGTATCGCTACCGTCACAGGTGTGTACAGTACTCAGTAACACAATGAGCCGCAGTATCGCTACCGTCACTGCTAGGTACTGTACTCAGTGCCATCATGAGTCGCAGTATCGCTACCGTCACTGGTGAGTACAGTACTCAGTGCCATCATGAGCCGCAGTATCGCTACTGTCACTGATGTTTACGGTACCTAGTGCCATCACGAGCCGCAGTATCGCTTCCGTCACTGGTGCGTACAATACTCAGTGCCATCATGAGCAGCAATCTCGCTACCGTCACTGGTGTGTACAGTACTCAGTGCCATCATGAGCCGCAGTATCGCTACCGTCACTGGTGTGTACAGTACTCAGTGCCATATTTAGCCGCAGTATCGCTACCGTCACTTCTGTGTACAGTAATCAGTGCCATCATGAGCCGCAGTATCGCTAACGTCACTGCTGTGTACAGTACTCAGTGCCATCATGAGCCGCAGTATCGCTACCGTCACTGGTGTGTACAGTACTCAGTGACATCATGAGTCGCAGTTTCGCTACTGTCACTGGTGTGTACCGTACTTAGTGCCATCATGAGCCGCAGTATCGCTACCGTCACTGGTGTGTACAGTACTCATTGCCATAATTAGCCGCAGTATCGCTACCGTCACTTCTGTGTACAGTACTCAGTGCCATCAAGAGTCGCAATATCGCTACCGTCACTGGTGTGTACAGTACTCAGTGCCATCATGAGCCGCAGGATCTCTACCGTCACTGCTGTGTACAGTACTTAGTGTCATCATGAGCAGCAATATCGCTACCGTCACTGGTGTGTACAGTACTCAGTGCCATCATGAGCCGCAGTATCGTTACCGTGACTGGTGTGTACCGTAGTTAGTGCCATAATGAGCCGCAGTATCGCTACCATCACTGGTGTTTACAGTACTCAGTGCCATCATGAACGGCATTATCGCTACTGTCACTGGTGAGTACAGTACTCAGTACCACCATGAGCCGCAGTATCGCTACCGTCACTTCTGTGTACAGTACTCAGTGCCATCATGAGCCGCAGTATCGCTACCGTCACTGCTATGTACAGTACTCAGTGCCACCATGAGCCGCAGTATCGCTACCGTCACTGGTGTTTACATTACTCATTGTCATCATGAGCCGCAGTATCGCTACCGTCACAAGTGTGTAGAGTACTCAGTACCACCATGAGCCGCTGTATCGCTACCGTCTCTGCTGTGTACAGTACTCAGTGCCATCATGAGTCGCAGTATCGCTACCGTCACTGCTGTGTACAGTACTCAGTGCCATCATGAGCCGCAGTATCGCTTCCGTCACTGGTGAGTACAACACTCAGTGTCATCATGAACCGCAGTATCGCTACCGTCACTGCTGTGTACAGTACTTAGTGCCATCATGAGCCGCAGCATCGCTACCGTCACTGGTGTGTACAGTACTCAGTGCCATAATGAGCAGCAGTATCGCTACCGTCACTGGTGTGTACAGTACTCAGTGCCATCATGAGCCGCAGTATCGCTACCGTCACTGGTGTGTACAGTACTCAGTGCCATAATGAGCCGCAGTATCGCTACCGTCACTGCCGTGTACAGTACGCAGTGTCATCATGAGCCGTAGTATCGCTACCGTCACTGGTGTGTACAGTACTTAGTGCCATCATGAGCCGCAGTATCACTACCGTCACTGGTGTGTACAGTACTCAGTGCCATCATGAGCCGTAGTATCGCTACCGTCACTGCTGTTTACAGTACGCAGTGTCATCATGAGCCGTAGTATCGCTACCGTCACTGTTGTGTACAGTACTCAGTGCCATCATGAGCCGCAGTATCGCTACCGTTACTGGTGTGTACAGTACTCAGTGCCATCATGAGCCGTAGTATCGCTACCGTCACTGGTGTGTACAGTACTCAGTGCCATCATGAGTCGCAGTATCGCTACCGTCACTGCTGTGTACAGTACGCAGTGTCATCATGTGCCGCAGTATCGCTACCGTCACTGGTGTGTACAGTACTCAGTGCCATCATGAGCCGCAGTATAGCTACCGTCACTGGTGTGTACAGTACTCAGTGCCATCATGAGCCTCAGTATCGCTACCGTCACTGCTGTCTACAGTACGCAGTGTCATCATGAGCCGCAGTATCGCTGACGGCTGCTAACATAAATGGTATGTACCACAGATCATCTAATGTAGGTATGTACAGCACTCAGTATCATTATGTGCCGCAGTATTGCTAACTTCTATGCTGCGTACAGTACTCAGTACCATTTTGAGCCGCAGTATCGCTGACGGCTGCTAAAGTCAATTATGTGTAGCTACAGCACTTAAGTCTGTAGTACTGAATAAGTATTGTTCTCCTGGAACGTAACAATTGCTAACACGACTTTCAGGACAAACCGTCTTTACTGCACTCTATCCTAACAATGTTATAAATGCAGAGGGTGATTCAGAAATAGTGTACCAAACCTCGTGGGTACATTAATGACCTGGCAATAGTAAAAGAAATGATACTGCACGGACGGCTTATTAAAAAGTTCTAAGTGACCCAGGTACTGCTGGTATGACCGAACCAGCTGCTTCCAACAGTAACCGTTCCGGCCGATATTTTAAAAGTTTCAAAATAAAATTTTTGCTGAAGGCGACTTCTATGACCGAGTTTCGTGTCTGCTTCAGTCCGTCCGTCCCTCCGTCCATCCAGACAACTCGACTGCATCTTAACTCACGACACAGACAATTCCTTCCGTAGTCCTAAATTTAAGCTCATTATTATTCAGTATTATATTCTGGGTTACTAAAAACTTAATTACATAAGCTACAAACGGATAATTATCGGCATTATTTTCAGAACCAACCCAAAGTTCATCCTGTAGAAACAGTACGTGACTCATGAAAATTGAATTAAATAAAACACGTGTTATTGATTGCAGCCATCCAATAAGGCCGACTGCCAGAGCAGCGATGGTGTTCAGATTCAACATATACAGAAGCGTACGTACGCAGGCGCTCGGTTGGCAGGGAGAGAGGTCACAGATATATCGAATACGTAGCATTCCAGAAACACCAAAATTCATACTATGGCGTAGCACGCTGTATTATGAGAAATACAAGCAACAAAGTTTTCATCACAAATATATTTTCGTTCCGGCTATTAATTTTAACAAAGCTTCCCAACCGCTACTACTATAGGCTACATATACCGCTTATTCATACAGGAGAAGATATTAAAGACAGGGTGTTTAACAACAGGCACGATAATGAAGACTGTAAAATGAGGAGCTTCATCGTTTGCACTGTTCATTGCTAGGGTGTTCGGGTCAAGGACTGTGATTTGCACAGGGCCTGTGGTACATGTAGGCAGAAAATACATATACAGGAATGTGAACAGATAATTCTGAAGACGTAAACGTAGATGGTAGAAAAATAGCGGGTATTCTTAAACTCACTTTACTGACATACTCGAAGTCAAGGGGGAAACACAACTGTGTTTAGAACCAAGATGTAAATTGACTACATACACCAATGATGTAACAGTCGATAGAAACCCCAGCTATTGTTACTGCAATACTGTCAACTTCTGTAAATGACAAAATGAAAGCAAGGGAAAATAATCACAGTTGAGGTCATTATCTCGATAAGGCGACCTTTGAACACACGGTACAAGATACAAATTAGCAACACAGGCAATGTGAGACCGTGATAAGTGGGTCCCTGTCATCACAGCATGGCGCGTCCTCAGTTTGTGGAAGGAGAAATGGCCACCAATATCGAGGGAAGATGCGAAAATGTTGAATAAACAGTAGTGGAAAGCCGACAAGGGGTGGTCCTCCAGCTTGGAGGTTGGACGAGGTGCTGACATGGACTGACACTTTGGTACGACCTAAGCAATGGAAAAGGGACATAAGATTCTATACTTAGAATGTTATGAGCCTATATAGGTCAGGTTAACTTACAGCAGCCAGGGAATTAGCAAAATATAAATTAGATTTAGCGGGCGCACAGGTGGTTAGGTGGGACAAAGGGGGCACGGTAAGAGTAGGGGATTATAGTATCACTCGGGAACAGGATTTTTTGTACACTGCAGAATAATATAGGCAATTAAGACGGTAGATTTTGTTAATGATAGGATGTTATATATAGTTCTGAGAGGTCGCTGGTGTAATATCATTGTTTTGAATGTGCATGTACCAAGGGAGGAAAAAATGATGATTCAAAAGACAGATTTTATGAGGGATTAGAGCAGGTTTTTTTTATCACTTTCTTAAGTTCCACATGAAAATTCTCTTAGGAGATTTAATGCAAAAGTGGGGGCAAAAAATATTTTCACACCGACAATTGGAAATGAGAGTCTACAACAGGACAGTAATAATAACGGTGTTAGAATAGTACACTTTGCCACATCAAAGACTGTACTGTTAAGTGTAGGATGTGCCGAACCGAAATATTAATAAGTACAACTGGATCTCTCCTGACGGGAAGACTCACAGCCATATTGATCACATATTGAGAGACAGATTATGGCATTCCGGTGTATTCGATGTACGATTATTCAGGGGAGCTGATTGTGATACTGATCACTATCTGGTGGTTGCAAAAAGTTGGGGAAAGATTGGCAGTAAGTAAACAAGCAGCACAGAAGTTTGATGTGGAAAGATTTAATCTCAGGACTCTAAATGAGCTGAAGGTTAGGAAATACTAAAAGATTAAGATCTTAAACAGGTTTGCAGCTTCGAAGAACTTAAATGATGACAAGAACATAAATAGTGCTTTGGAAAACATTAAAAAGAGAATATCAAAATCTCAGCTAAAGACATTATACATCTGTACGAATTGAAGCAGCATAAACCAAGGTAAGATGAAGAATGTTTACGTTTCATAGAACAAAGGAAGCATGCTAAAATGCAGTGGTTACAGGATCGAAACCAAAGCAATGTAGGTAATTTAACAATGTTACTAATAGTGAGATAAAAAATATAAGAGATGTGTATAGGGGCATCAATGACTTTAATAACGGTTACCAGCCTCGAATTAATATAGTACGGGATGAGAAGGGTGATATGGTTACAGACTCCCAGAGTATTTTGGTTAGGTGGAGGAACCATTTCTCTCAACCACTGAATATAGACAGGGTTAATGATGTTGGGCAGCCGGAAATAAACACAGTAGAACCACTAGTGCCTGAGTCAATTGCCTTTGAGTTTGAGTTGGCTACTGAAAAGCTGAAAAGTCACAAATCACCAGGTATTGTTCAAATCCCAGAAGAATGAATTAAGGCAGGGGGCAGAACAGTTCGCTATGCGGTCCATTAACTTATTATTTATATTTGGAATAAGGAGGAATTTCCTGAGGAGTGGAGGGAGTAGACCATTGTACCTATCTATAAGAAGGGCGATAAAACAGATTGTAATAATTATAGGGGCATATCACTTTTGTCAACTATGCACAACATTTTATCCAACATCCTGCCTTCAATGTTAACTCCATATGCAGAGGAAATTATTGGGGATCATCAATGTGGATTCCGATGCAACAGATCAATCACTTACCATATATTGTACGGTAAAGGTAAAAGGTCAAGCAGTCCCATTAGAGGCCTGGACAGGCCCTGAACGTTCCAGGAGGTTGAGGTTTCCAGATTTCAAGACAATCAGCACATTAAGGTGGTAAGGTTGCAGACCTACGCACCGGCCGCCTTTACACCGCAGGAAATATTCCTGGTACTCATTTCTGTTCGAGGCTGAGTCAACCCCATAGCCATAGTGCGGCCGGAAGAATTATGTCAATGAAAAATTCCAATGACACATTACACCAGCTATTTATAGACTCTAAGGTGACAACTTGTACGACCCAGGCGTAGATGGGAGGATAATATTAGACGTATCTTCAGGAAGTGGGATGTGAGGGCATGGATTGGATCAATGTGGTTCAGGATAGGGACAAGTGGTGGGCACTAGTGAATGCGGTAATGAACCTTAGGGGTTCCATAAAATGCGGGGAATTTCTTGACTAGCGGAGAAATGGCTAGCTTATCTATAAGGACTCTGCTACATGGAGTACGTAAGACAGTGTACGTATAACGTAACACTGAAGCGCGTTCGTGCAAACATTGTTGCAGTGGAAAAATAATATGTATTACACAACCTCTGTGTGTGTGTGTGTGTGTGTGTGTATTTGTAGCCTTAGGTATCCAGCATGCAATGGGCATGCGCCATATTTTCATCTGTGGCCTACCCCGACCTACAACATTCTTCGACATTATCTCATAAAAGGCACGATTTTCGAAAATAAGTTATTGAGCATAAAATGTGTGTTTTGAGTATCTCTACAAGTTTTGTCTGAAATATTTTTTTCCTAGGAATAACTGAGCGAGATATGACCAAGAATGTATAATGGTCTTCATGTAAAGTACAATTTATTCTTCTCCGATTTTAATGACACTTGGTTTTTCTCGATAAGATTTTCGAAAAATTCTCAAATATCAAATTTCTAAAAAATGTTCGTCCAGTGAGAAGCCCAGTTCCATGCGGACGGGCGGACGAACAGACATGACGAAGCTAACAGTTGCTCTTCGCAATTTCGTGTACGCGCCTAAAAAGCAGGATATGGGAATGTGGACGGAATTCATCTGGCTCTTGATAAAGACCAGTAGTGGCCTCTTGTGAATGGCAAACTTGAACTTCTGGCTCCATAAAAGGAACTTTAATTAACTGATTACCTCAATGCGACACACCTTTACACAGAGGATTCTGCTCGCTGGAAATATTTTGGAAAAGATAAACAGTTGAAGTGTATACGTAGTTACTCTGTCGAGGTTATGTATCACAGAAACCATACCAATTATTCCGGTTTACTCAACACCCATTCCTACTTGGAACAGACATAACCGTCTCAGTCCAATAAATAATTGTACAGCTGAATCGCCAAAAAAAATAAGCTTGTAACTGCAAAACACACAAATGTGACCATTTATATTACAGGGGCACTGATAATTTGTGCCGTGAAATTTCCCAGTTCCTTCTACAATGGAGCCCAGGTATTTTCGAAGTGTGTCAGGAGATATAAATCACAAAAAATTGACGAAGACTACTACTGTAAGTCATTGCACTGGGGTCTGGGTTCACACACCGGCCGCCATGACTAGCATTCTCTCCTGTCTTCATATCAGCACGTGAACAAGGGCGAAATATCCTCAAAAATGTCAAACAGGGATGTAGTTTCAGGGAAGGGAGGGAGTGGACAGCCCTGGGCACCAGAGTCGAAGGGACTGCAAACCGGTCGATAAAATGAACATTTTAAATTAAAAAATCGGATTTCCTGCGATCAAAACATTCCAGATTTCTGAGTTGTATATAAGAAAATTGAATAAATAATAGTGATTTTTTGAAGTTCATAATTTTTGTTAGCGACGGCCCCTGTGATTACAGGCACCGGGCTCCTGAATAGTTAGCTAAGCCACTGCGTCATGAACATTCCGGACTATCGTACGGCTCTAATCGATGATATTTGGTAAGGCATGCAGATGAAGATTTGTGTCAGCTGATCATATTAACTTATGGAGAGGCTAAACATTACGAGGGGAGTCAAACGGAAAACGTAAAACTGTAAAAAAAAAAATAGACACCCCGCTGTGTGCTGGCACAGTACCGTGTATCGCGAACTGTGTTGACTGTGCCGAAAAGTTACACAGGATATACCAAAACTGACAGCCTGCAACAGACTGTTTAAAAATACTTTCTTAATTCGACTTACCCTCGTAATTGTATAACTGCCATATATGGGTGACAGACTTCGACCGATCTCCACGGCGTTAGAGTAATAAGATGGTAGTGCCATTCCACGAATATTGTGAACTAACATTTGTATTCTTATACATGAACTTTCCAGGCTGGATGAATTTTAAATACCACATTTAAATTTCGGGCAAGCCCCAAACTGCGCCAAATTACGCTGGAGGTTTTGAGGAAAGCGTGAAAAGCTGTGAGGAAAAGCTAGTTTTGGGGAAAAAAATTCAAGCAGCGAAAAGCAAGAGTCTAAACTGACGGAATGTACAGCTGGAAGAGGTCGAACTCCCTTGTGAAAATCTGCCTCCGCGCCCTGAGGAAAATGAACGATCACAAGCACTGCTAAAAGCAGACACGCCTTTCAGCTGTATAAGTACAGGTTCGTGGAGACTGCTACAAATAGCCATAGCTTTGAATTATAGAAGAAAGAGTTCGCATGAAATTTCCGCTGAAGTGCATTGCTGGTAGCGGGGACACTTCACCGACACTTCTGTCTCGCTCCAACAAATGCTGCTTACGTTTCTTTGATGAAGGGAAGGCAGCAGCCACGTACTTAAGGCCTTCACAGATATCAATGGAGTAGGGACTTCAGGATTCCAGCACAACGAACAGAAAAAGTCAGTGATTCAATCCACTCAACTCAAAAGGTTTCAGAGCTTGAACGTAGCCACACACCACCACTTCGTTTCAAAATTGCGAAGGCTTTGATATTGATTACAGGACGAAATAAGCATTGTCGCTCGATACGAGAGATCAGACTTGGTAGCTCTTTTGCTCTCTGAATACGAGAGACTGGACTTGTTAACTCTTCTGTTCTATATAGGAGATAGGCTGACTTGTTAGCTCTTCCGCTGTCTATATAAGAGATATGCATACCTGTTACCCCTTCTTCTCTATATATGAGATACGCAGACTTGTTAGTCCTTCTGCTCTCCATATAAGAGAGATGCAGACTTGCCAGCTCTTCTGTTCTCCATATACGATAGCTTAAGTCTTGTTTACTCTTCTGCTCTATATACGAGACATTCAGACTTGTTAGCTCTTCTGATCTCCATATACGAGTGATGCAGACTCACTAGTTCTTCTGCTCTATATACGAGATATGCAGAGTTGTTGGCGTTTCTGCACTCTATATATGATAGATGGAGATTTGTTTGTTACTATGATCTCTATACATGAGATGCAGAACTGTTAGCTCTTCTGCTCTCTGCATACTCGATAGGCCTACCTCTTCTGCTCCCCATACGAGAGAATACGTTATTCTGTTCTCTATATACTCTATGCTCTATTCACAAGATAAGCGGATTTGTTATCTCTTCTACTCCATCTACGAGATATTTAGACTTGTTAGTTCTTCTGATCTCTGTACGATATATGCAGACTGGTTAGCTCTTATATTATCTACACAAGATATGCACACAATTTAGCTCTCCTACTCTTTATACGAGATACGCTGTCCATACGAGACATCTCTTTTTGTTAGCTCTGCTTTCGTTATCCTTAATGCTTGTTTGGAGATATTTCGAGTTAGCAAACCAAGTCAGCGATAGGCACTAAATGGCTGACTCTGTTATTCTTCTCGGTTTCATGCCGCAACACAAGTTTACGGCACCTCACACAACCCGCGACCGTTTCCTCCTGCATATTTTTTAATTCACGATTCACACAATCTTGCCATCAAACAACAAAACGTAGCCTCTGCAGATGGCCAAATGTTGGTCAACAAACCCTCAGTCATTTTTACCCAGCACGTACAGTGCCCGTACAGTGCACGCAGTGCCAGTACAGTGCACGTACAGCGCCCAGCAGGCGCAGCGTCAACATCTGAACCCTCGTACTGTGGTAAAACACACCACAGAAATGTACAATTAATCGTCATGGAACTTGCTGTTAATCTCGTTGTATACGTCAAGTCAATACTACGTGCTCACTTGTTCCTTCCGTTCAGTAATTACGATGGGGTGCTGATAAGTCCTTAGCCCGAACTACTTCCCGATATCGTAGGACGGAATCGATAGTGTAGTTGGAAAGGGGCCCGTTCAAGTGTCGAATTGCAAGGCTTTTCTTGTTACAGAGGCTGAAAGGAAGCATGTCAGGCGACGCGAGCGATTTAAACAACATGGAGACGTGAGGTGTCATCAAGTTTTTTTTTTCTTGTAAGGCAAGGCGCCGAAGGAAATTCACGCCATTCTGACAGAAATATTAGGGGACTACGCACCATTGTATGCCACCGTCAAAAACTGGGTGGCCCAGTTTAAACGTGGTGATTTTTCCATCTGTGATGCCCCTCGTCCTGGACGACCCAGAACAGTAAACACTCCGGGGATTATTGATCAAATTCACGAGCTAATCTTGGTAGACAGCCGGTCTTCGGCTTAATCAGTATGTGAGCAACTGGGTATCTCACGTGAGCGGGTTGGGTCCATTATTCATGAAGATCTGGATATGCGGAAGCTCTCCGCCAAGTGGGTCCCGAAATGCCTGAACACGGATCAAAAACGTCAACGATGCCAGTCGACTGAGCAACTTCCGGAATATTTTTTCGGCGCGATCCAAATGATTTCCTGTCGCGATTGGTGACAATGGACGAAACCGGGTTATATCACTATGACCCGGAGACAAAGCAGCAATCAGTGGAGTGGCAGCATAGCGGCTCAACCCGCCCCCAAAAAATTCTGAGAGCAAAAATCCGCTGGAAAAGTTCTCGCCTTGATTTTTCGGGATCAAGACGGCATCCTCCTTATTTATTAGCTTCCAAAGGGCCAAACTATCAATGCGGAGTATTACTCATCTCTGATGGTGCAAATGTAGGACATTTTGAAGGTCACCAGGGGGGGTCTTGTTCTTGCATGACAATGCCCCTGCTCACCGGGCACTTGCAATCCAGAAGAAACTGGCCTACCTGGGCTTCCAATGCCTTGATCACCCACACAATTCTCCGGATATGGCACCGTCGGACTACCATCTGTTCCCTGGTCTGGAAAAAATTTGAAAGGTCGCCATTTTTCGTCCGACGCGAAGGTCATTGCTGCCGCGGAGACCTGGTTGGACGGACAACTTTCTGAATTTTTTTGAGTGGCTTGCAAAAGTTAGAGCAACGGGCTAATAAGTATATTGAACTTCGTTGGGAGTATGTTGAATGAATCCCGAGTTTGGTTATTGTAGGTTGTTTCCTTCCTGGTTTCCTGGTCGGGCTAAAGACTTATCAGCACCCCCTCGTATAACCGGGAAACACGTTCAGGTAGGGGCTCTAAAACTGCAATATGGCAGCGTAATACGAAACCGTGAGGGGCTTCGACATAGCCTCAAAACAAACGCCGTCCATTGCGGGAACAAATAGGAGGGTACATGGCGGAGAAGGGCAGCATACACCCGACTGTCCTCTCGTGTAGCAGCCAGTACTACTGTGTACTGCGGTTATACGACAAAATTCAACAAGTAAATTCATTCTAGTGTATAACTAAACAATAAACTTTGCATTTCATACGATGCTAAAATCCAAAATTTTCCACTCTTGTTTCCCTTTCTCTCTCGTTATACAAAAAACTGAGCGTATCAACACATATACGTAACTTCAAAACATGAAATGTTTGTTGAACTGATTCTACTATGTGGAATTTAACGAAAAAAAACGGGAAATAACTATACTGCATGCAATATTGTGTCTAGCTGTAACTTGTATATTTCTTAACATTACCCCTTGTATAAAAGAAAAATCCTAGGTATACTGTCAGAACATGTCTCCTGAGCAATTAATCAGATCTTCACATACTGATAAGCTAATTCAAGTGAAAATTCTTCACTGTTCTGAAAAAAAACACACAAAATGGAAGTTTCTGACTGTTATCGTCGTAGCGTGTATCAGAAAACGGTTAAACATAAATATCAGTCAGATGATGGTCTTCATCTGTTCTTCTGTACCGTATAGTCTTTATATGTTTAGAGGTTTCGGAGAAACATGGTTCTTCTGTCTTCAGGGAGATTCAACTGGTTCAAGTGGCTGCTTAAGTGATAAGGGGGAGAAAATTTGTGGAATGTGTAGAAACGGTTAGAAAGAATTCTGTCAATCACAGCGACGCAAGGGGGGAAGAGGATATAAAACTTTCGTTCTGAAACTAAAAGCAATGCATTTCCCCAAAGAGTCAGAACATTCAAACACTGGGCGATGCAGAAACCCAACAAACACTTCTATTTGAGCACCAACCGCAATAATAAAACTCAAAACTGATAGCAAAAAATAATTCCAAAATATGTCCAAATGACGTTAGTGAAAAGAGTAAAGGCAACGACCGAAAAAACAGCTTGCTGCAAGACAGAATTAATAAGAAAATTAAATTCGATGAAACTAAAACTTTTCAGGACATTCATTTAGAACAAATATATGTAATAGAAGATAGAATATCATCTCACAATGTAACTATTAATATTTAACTAATTAAGTTTCATTAACTAACATTGACTGCACGTTTAGGGGAGACAGGCGAGAAAAAAGGCATACTTTTGACAGCAGAATCCAAAATTAGTCGCAAGTAAATTAGCGAGGAAGTCACAAATATTGTATAAACGGAGAACACTGTAATCTCGAAACGCCACTGAAGTCAGTTACCACAGGGCTTAGTGACCGAAACAGGAGAAGCAATGAGGCATACACAGCCAAAGAAACATGAATTTTACATAGGTGTGGCAGCAACAAAAAAGCAATGACCTACAAAAGAGGGAGTTGTTTATTCTTTAAAAAACAGTTCCATAATGACGTAACAATGGAAAACCATGCAGAGGGGGACTAGTTCAACAAAGCGTACAACACTGATATCAGTAGCAAAGCGCTCAATTTTATCACAGTATGATAAATTTACTGCATTAAATGAAACTGACTAATAATATGCTAAACGAATATGAAACGTTCTGAGCATATGCAACAATATACAGTAATACGTACCAAGAGAGGCGATATACGTAGAACGTAACATTGAAGCGTGCTCGTTCAACAATTGTTGCAGTATAAAAGCAATGAGTATTACGTATTCTGAGTGTGTGTTTGTACCCTTACGTACCCTGCATGTAGTGGGCACGCTCCATATTGACATCTAGTGCCTGTCCGGCTCTACAATATTTTTCCACATTATCTCACAAACGGAACGATTTCCGAAAAACGTCATTGAACATAAAATGTTTGTTTTGATTGTTCTCTACAACTTTCGTCTGCCACATTCCTCATTCTAAGAAGAATTGAGCGGGGTAATAACATAAATGTAAAGTCGTCTTCATAATGTAAATTTTCTGGTTACAAAACTACCACCTAAATATTTTTCAATTGTTGTCTTACAAAAATATTTTGCAGATACCTTGTAAGTATATTCATAATCGATATGTCTATACATCTCTCTCCTTATCTATAGCTTGTGGGATAGACTCAAAGATTTCCAGCTAAATGGAATAATTCCGTGTTCTTTTGCAAGTAGCGCTGAGATGATTAATGGAATTACATAACCTTACACTGTCAACCATATATTATTGCACAAATTATACATAATATCTCTGTCAACTCACAATTTTAATTCGCAAGCAACAGAATTATGCAAATTTCACGTAACACTTTTTAAGATTAAATTATATTCCAAATAATTTTTTCCCATCGTACATAGGCTATAAAGGCTACGTTCAAACAAAAGAATATTCATTTCCTCATGGTCTTCTTTAGCAAAGAGTGTGTGTGAATCCTTGCCTTAGTTTTGCCAGCATGCAAATCGCAACTTTTCTAGGCAGCATTATATTGTCGTATGTGGTCCGTCTGGCTCTCCCACATTTTCCCCCACTATCTCATAAACGGCATGATTTTTGAGAAGAAAATGTTACCGAACGTGAAATGTGTTTTGATTTTCTCTACAAACTCTGACTGAAACATTTCTCATTCTAAGAAGAAATGAGCGAGATTTGATAAAAAAAAAATGTACATTGGTCTTCAGGTGAAGTTCACTTTCCTCTTGTCCAATTTTAATGTAACTTGAGTTTTTTCAACATATTTTCGAAAAACACTCAAACAGCAAATTTTATGAAAATCCGTCCAGTAGGAGCCGAGCTGTTCCATGTGGCCAGACGCTAACAGACATAACGAAGCCAACAGTTTCATAATACAATCCAATCTTAACTATTGCACTTTTAGCATAATGAAACTACATATAGAAGGCATACTGTTGCAGCTTACAGAAGATTAGAAGAAAGCTTACTGACTAAACTCGAAACTTGATCAGTCTACAAGACATTTACACCGCAATGATTTGATTGCAAAGGATCAGGACTTAAGAAATTTACTAATATCCACCAGACATTAGCATCGTCATTGTGTGACATTATGCATATACATAGGAGCCATCATACTACTGGATCCTTACTAAACAATGATAACGTCTAAATATATTTGAATTCCACTTATCAGGACCCTGGCTATCCGGATCGGTATGGCACTTCGGATAAATTTGTTGAGAATTCTACAAAACTAACTTGTCTTAAAATTACCGGTTATCGGATGAAGTATAGTACAGTGTTATGGCTTCTAGAACTTCAAATCAGGCGTGGTCGAAAGGTTTAGACACAGGTACACATTTTAAATAGTAACAGCCGAATTTCAATCTGCCAATGTAGCCAATTTTCAAAGAAAAATCCAATTATTCGGATTTTCTGCATATCCGGATAGCACGCCGTCCCAATTAATTCACAGATAAGCGGAGTTCTACTGTAATCAACACTCATGCTAAAAATGCAATAAATCATAAATATTGTAAACAGAAGAACCTACACTACGAACCGCAACAATGAGTCGCCGTGCGCTATGCTGTATCAGCACATATGGTTGCGTATAATTACACGAAAATTAAATAGTCGAGCATATTTCAGATGACAACGCCATTGCATTCCTTTTCTATATAATCATTAAAATAAGCACACATGAGGTGAAACAAATATATAAAATTCATAGAAATATTGGATACAAATACAAGCACGAATAAATATTTGAAGTTCATTTTATGGACCTCATTATCACAAGGTGGTTAGTGCTCGTGATAACCCACCTGAAACCGACAACCACTAATACCACCACACACGTCACATCATACAAAAGAAAACTGCAATATTTATGTACGATATACTGCACCACAAACACGAGGTTAGACTTACAACAAACATAAAATACAAAGAAATGCAAACCATAATTTATATTGCAGAATATAATACCTAAATACCTAAATCAAATTTGTTAGTTGATAAATTAATCGGTCAATCGCGGTCAAACGCCACTACATATTTACTATGTACCACTTGACAGCTGCTGCTACATGTTTCGGTCTTACCAGACCATATCAGTTACGTTTCTAATGCAGCCCATTGATATGATCGTACCACAAGGTTTTTGCCAGTGCAAAGTTTTTAATTTTTTCATATTTATTACTAACGATTAACGTTTTTCTAGCATTATTCACTGTTTTTTAAGTTTCTAATCTCATCTGTTCTGCCCACTAACGTATTTTTATTTACAGTATCTCTTTCAGCATTTCCTTTAAATTTTGCACTGTTTTTTTCACCTTGATTTTCCTACTTCCATTCTAATGTGTACAGAAATGTTCCTAAATTTTTCAATTATCTAAGTTTGGTACCGTTCATTACGTTCTTATATTCTATTCCCTGTTAATTTTGAACCACTCATCTTTCAAAAAGTTTTCTTTATACGCCTCTGTCTCCTTACAGCATTCATCCCGTTTTCTGCTTCGTTACACATGGGACTAATCTTAACTAGTAACAAGAAAATGGGTGGTACCTACACTTAAACGAATATACTGAACTGGATACAACAATTTGCACCAAATACTGCAGCAAAGTTTGACACTTTAATTCTGACCACTACATATCTTATACTGCTGCAACCTTACGCTCCAACTCGTAAATATTCTCCTGTATTTTACACATTACAATAAAGAAACGTGAAGTTTAATGAATTACTCAAAATGCAAATAACCTACTCGGAAGGCACAATACTCGGCGTGTGTATCAGAGAATTTAGGCAGTTATTATATACGCTTTAAATAATAATATGCAGGATGTAAAGTTTGAAGACTGTCATACTGACTGGTTTTATGAACCGCTAATGCACCCAGCTGGTTCAGTGTCGCAGAATATTTCGGCTGATCCGGGCAATCTGCCCTGTTCTGACGCACTCGCTCTCCTTCTACGTCGCCACACAAACAAGAGGTTGAACGAACTCGCTTTCCAGCAACTTCTAAGTAACTGATTCCTGGAACCGACGAACTATCAATACGGAACCAAGTCAATACACAGGCGACGTATTCTTGTCAATGTACGCCAGAATAAGCTACAATCCGATATATCGGAATAGACACATGACGTCACGGATCATTCCGCTGTTTAATTATGGGCTTAGTCGTCATTAATTCAATTCAGTAACACACATCATAACTGGGGCTGCAAAATAAGCCCAATTTCCTGACTGAATGGAAAGAAGTTACACAATGTGCGCTATATTACTGCTTCTACCCTTCAGTTTACGAATGTTACTTGCCGATGCTTATCCGTTTCATCAGCACTGTTCTATACACTTCGTAAATGAATACCCCTTACGTTAATTTGTTGGAGGCAGAACTATGGCATGGGCCGCTATGTGTTACAAGAAGCACAGCAATTTGTTCATAACACGTACAATATTGAAAGATGTGAAATTTCGATAAGAATCAGCATATATTACACCGAAATCTCTGATACTATAACACAACTCCGGTATAAGTGCTATGTCTATCAATTACAGTATCACGGACCGCCCGCCATAGCGCTGGTCTGGGTCGGTAATGTATTAGGATATCTTACATTTGGCGTTAATCTAAAACACATTGAACACGCAGAAACATAGCGAACAATCATAAACAAACTGAACACACACACACAGACACCAACACACTGAACACGTAGAAACACACTGCACACAAACACACTGAACACGTAGAAACACACTGCACACAAACACACTGCACACCAACACACTGCACACAAACACACTGCACACAAACACCCTGCACACTGCACACAAACACACTGCACACAAACACACTGCACAATGCACTCACGCACGAAAGCACTGAACAAACCGAAACACACCGAGCAAATGCAGAAACACACTGAACACACAGAAACACAGCGAACATATAAGAATACACTGAACACATCGACACACACTAATCAGAAACACACTGAACACATAGAAACAAACACACCAAAACTCTGCCCGTTACCAACAAAGTCTTAAAACTGTGTCTTTACTTCTGCCAAGATGTGTGGGTTTTTAATTAAGACGAAATCATTTGGACCCTCCAAACATAAAACATGGCTCTTCAGCTTCAAATTTCCGAGTCATATTTTCTCAGTGTTCATTACGAATTAATTTCAGTACACAAATGTCACACAAAATAACCAAGTGCTCATAAAACTCCACATATCCATGCATATGTGTGTGTACTAACCCATTAGCATGTTCTGACGGCTGTGAAATGTGACCGGATTGAATTCCAGAAGAGCCTAGCTGCACGACAGGACAACGAACACTCGGCGTCAAAACGAAACAGAACACCTTGTGGGGCTTCACTCTACACATTATCAATTTATGAACACCCTCACAGACTGTTTATAACGTAACGTCACTAAACAACAGTCGTGCAATAATTAAACATCTTCTGTCATACTACAGAACAGCGAGGATTCGGATTCTAATGCCTGAGTTAAAACACGAAACACCCCACGTTTGTCGAAGTTCACTCTAATCAAATACACAAGCGAATTAGAAATTCGAATGTTTTTTGCTTGATAACATGGCGCAATTAATATCAGATGCTACCGAGCGCGGTATCGGCCAGCGGCTGAAAGATATTTATTACCGCTCAGTTAGCTTACACTGTCGACAAATTCTCACAACAGACACATCATATCATAATCAGCAGATCATGAAGTGAATCACTGCTTGTACTCGTCAGCTTCACAACACAGGAAGTGGTGACAAGCTAATAAAATTAACATTTTATGAAACGCGACGTTTCGTCGTCGCTTTCACAATGGTCTCTACTCTGAGCCCCACAAGCTATGTCACGCCCTCCTCCAGCAGTCTTGGGATACCCTTCAACGTTACTATCCCATCTGTAACAAGTTCGTCGAAGATTGTAATCCCTTCGGGTTCCCCGACTAAAATCGCGTATGCATCTATTCTCAGCCCGCCTATCTATAAGTCCAACTTTGTCATACTAACAACACTCGGTGCGCTGTACACTACAAATGATGAAGGTCCTCACCATGTAATTTTCTCCATCGTTGTTTCACTTCCTTCCTCTTAGTTGCAAATACCGGCCACTCTGTTCTAAAACTATCGACATTTTTAATCCTTCATATGGCGAAGGTACACATGGCGATGTGTTGCTACCGACTGCGTGTGAACAAGCACATCGAGTTGCTTCGTGAACCATTTCCGGCCCAGTGATCGGTCACTTTGTGTACAACCAGTTTTAACATGCAACAATTCTACGTTCTTTCCACATAGTGTATTTGTATGTTATGTATTGATCTCAGAACAAACAGCGATTATTTCCCTATACAGCTTTAACTGTTGATTTTTATAACCAAAATGGAGTGTGTTTACTGCGCGGTACGAACTGGGTTCCTTGACATATTTCAAGTTTTTTTTATGAATGCAAACATAAAAAAGTCAGGATTTTGGGAATTTAATGTTTGCTTTAAATATATATGAGGCATAACTTTCAAGGAGTAATTCCAGATTTCGCTAACATTCCGGTAAAAAATTTCAGTCTAACGACTTTCAAATACATTTTCCTACTAAACACACACACACACACACACACACACACACACACATATATATATATATATATATATATATATATATAGTATGATGACAGACGCAGAAAATTTGTTTGGAACCAGATCGATACTGGCCCCGAACTGGATTCGAGTCAGGATTGTAACGTGTAACAATCTCACCATTATGGTGCAGTGTGGAACAGTATCTGCGGGTATGGACACCAATATGAGACATACTTCGATCTGAAAATTTAACACCTTCTTCGTAACTGTAAACATATCATCTTAAAATTGTTATAGTAAGGTAACAAAATTTTATTAAAAATTCACAAATAACGTAACAATCTATAATGTTTTCACACTTCGTTTAATTTACACACCAGTAATTAAACCACATATAACGCCGAGATTAAAGAGTGAGTGGAAGCACGCTACCACTCCCCACACTCCTTCAGGCCGCGCAGAAACAGGTCTAACTTATGCTCAGTAATCCCGCTGCGCTACAAGTTCGCATAAGAATAAAATACAACACGTTGAGTCAGACAGAAGTCTATTTAATGAAAGGCATTCTTCATTGCTACATGTTTCGATTCCAAAGGAATTATCAGGTAATTCACAGAAAAAATATTTAATCCACATCAGTTTCTTACGTTGCCTGCCGTGCCTGTAACATCGCACGAACATAAAAAAACGCATAGCCAGCTGAATACCCATTATAAGACGCACAAGTGTACACAAACAACAACATTTTAAAGTACACATTTTAATGCTTATAAAAAAAGCTTCCAAATTTACCAATACGTCATAAAGTTGACGTTTAGGAACTAACAGCTGTTAATATCTCGCTTTGCGCAATCACGTGCACGACCAGAATGACTCGTATAAATTACGGATCCAGCTCTTTTAAAGTAAACCTTGATTATCCGTGCACAACAACAGGGTGGAAGCTTCCAACTGGAGAAAATTCATCACACGTGCTACGGAGTGGTGGCAAATTTTATAGTGATTTTAAAAGTTAATTAGATCTCACCGCACTGCTGTGAATTAAATATTCTGTATGAAATGCCTTATGATGATTCCTTTAGAATCGAAATATATAGAAAACTAATGCCGCTCATTAAATGCAGATGTGTCTGAGGCGCTTTATTTTATTTTAGGCTTTCACCCTGTTAACTATTTAACTGGCATCTCTTACATGAAGTGCGCAATAATAATCTGGCGTAACCTGATCACGTGACATGATATTAATCTCGGAATTCCCCACCGATGGCGCATTTATTCACTTTTCTATCTATTCTCTGTCCCTGCGCCATTTTCTACCATTTCCTTTAACGCTACTGAATTCTGGGATGCGTCTTTCATCTACCTTTTGCAGCTGCTATCCACATATGAAGTCTTTTGGCTAGACACGTCCTGAAGCTACGCCTGTGCAAGGACGAAGACACAGACGACTGCTAATGAATGTGCATCTGTGCATCAAAGTGTCGGAAAACCGAAAACGTGTACTGTTACCTGCTATTTAACAAACAAACAATTGTTTGTTTGTTTGTCCTGTCGCGTGAAAGTACCCGACGTTTTCTCTTCCGGTGGTGCTTGTTATGAGACGAGAAGTCACACTAACATGATGCACTTTAACACTCCAGGGCACAGAAACTTTTAAAGACGGAGGTAAACAACACATCATTGAGAATAGGGTAAGAGTTGGTGCCTTCGGAAATACATAGACCTATGTATATACAGTAAACATAACGAAAATCTGTAGACTTACATTGGACGTCACACAAGGTAGTGTTTCTTTGATGTCTTTCCCAGCAAAACATACATTTTGCTCTTGACAAAACAAACTGATGGGAAATAACTAAGTTCACTCAGAACGCCTGTACATAGGGGGTAAATGAACCTACAGAGTACTAAGTAATGAATAGTATATTTAGCGATACACAGAGCAGGACAAGAAACTTTTATGTAAAAGAAGGACGAATAACTTAATGAGGAGAGGGACAGGTTTCAGGTTTTAACGTGTTGCAAAATATTATGTAATGCTGGTTGCCTAACCTTTCTGAGACTTGCACCTGGCGCCATCTTGAACCGCTATGCTTTTCAACCCTCTTGCTTGCTCCACGATAGCTGTTGTTCTTCCTGCCTCTCTAATTTCACTGTCTTAACCAACGTTGCTTTCGACGCGTTGTGAATTTTTCTCCCGTTTGCAAAGAGGGCTTAATCCTACGGTAAAGCCCCCTTGCTACTTGACACTGCACCGCATCACCATTATCATCACTAACTGCGTCATGTCACCACTTCACAGCCCGGCCTGCACCCGACACACTGAGTGCCTGCATGACCCAGCTCGATAACGCGACACGCGCGCCGCACAGCGTCCAAATTGCGAGTTGTGCCCCCACCCACCCCACAACGGCTTTCTCGCCTGATTTCCTGATTCCGCACCTGCTTTCTCAATCTGATTTCCTGCTTTCTCACCTTAGTTCATTACTTTCTACCGTTTCCCCGTACCCTTCCTGTAGGTTTATCTGCTTGCACATTATGTTTCCGACATTGTTTGCCTCTCTTCATTTCCTTTTCCACAATTTCATCCCACACCTGTTATCTCACCCCCACGTTCTCTCCTGTTTTCCACTTTGCACGCCCTGCAACAAGGCATGTGTGTTCTCCTTTCGTGTTTACTTATGTTTCAAATATCCCACCAAATGTTCCATTACTCAGAGCACACTCTGACCTGACCAGTCAATTATCCTGTCTTATTATCGAATATCTCATTTCATTACTACAGGATAATCCAAAAGTCCAGCAAAGTATCCATAGCCAAAACTCATTAATCCTTCTCCACTACAAAATTATGCAACACCACAAACATATCCTATTCCTGTAAGAATTCATGGCTAATTTCCTAACAGCCCTTTGTGTATTTCAATAGGGCGCATTCAGTACTTTGTAATGCAGTTCTTCTCCATCTTTTGCGACGGACTGCAATCAACGTTAACTGATGTCTTCGAACTTTTTTCTTTGGGGTGGGGTTAAACATGACGGGCATATAATCTGTTTTTGTCACGATCGCTGTTTCAAAAACACCGATTTAACTAACCATATTTTTTTTATTCATTTGGTGCTGAAAAATCTGGTTCTTTATCTCGAAATTCTCTTTGGAACTTCGCGTTCTTTATGTAAAAATATATTATTCGATCATTAACATCCATTACCACAGACCATATTTCACGATGGATTCGTCACGAACAGATCAGTGTGAATTTGCTCGCTTACGTTTATTCCTATAATTATTCATGTTATTCACCATCTTGCAATTTACATTTCTCATTCTCGTCGTGCTTTATGCAGTGTTCTATGCATTATTCTGAATTTCTTTTCCCAACTGACACTTTTGCCTCGAGTCTTCTACGCAGCCCTTGGTCTGGGTATTTTCCCAACAATTTTCTTACCCCCGTATTACTTCAGACTCCTGCTCTGGCCCACAATCAGAAAATTCTGGGCATTCGACTTCATTAGCACAGAGTACGTAACGTAGTTCTAACCTTAGTGCACGTTATTTTTATGTTACCAACTACTCCATGCGTATTTCTGTGTGAGAAAATTACGTGTTCAGTGCTTTCTTTTGGGCAATTCCCCGGCGTCTGAATTTTATATGTCGATGTTTCGGAGCACTCTGTTCCATTTTCGTGGGCGGGTAAGTATGAAGAAACGTCGGCATATAAAATTTAGATGCCGGGGAATTACCCAGAAGAAAGCGTACAATATTCATAAAAAGGCGAAAGTTTAAAATCAAGATTACGTGTTAAAATAACACAGAGATAATCTACCCAAAGCGGCTGGTGTTATAGTTGGTGCAACACACGAAGTTTAATTTTGTAATTTACAAGAAAATCAAACTGCAGATGGTTGCAGAATAACTCTCAGAGCAAATAACGCACGACACTTATGCAGCACCATAATTTCGTCTTTCATAAGCATACAAACTCTAATGTTTCGGAATCGTTTAAGCAGTCAGAAGGCTTTTAAGGACACAATTTTACATGACCTATATTTAATATGCAGTTCGTTTCGCACACTAAATACACCCCAAATCGGTAACACAAACTCATTAGTTGATGCTGTATAGGGAAATAATCGCTGTTTGTTCTGAGATCCATACAGAACACATAAATAAACTGTGTGGGCAGAACGTAGAATTTGTGAATATTAAACCTGCTGGTGCATAAATTGAACACTGGGCTTCAAAACGTTTGTGACAAAAAAATTTACGCTATGGATGTTTAATCAAAGCAAGGTATAGTCACTAACACCAAGGTTTTTCTTATGTAATGACTTATTAACGCAATCAGCAGCTCAAACCGAAAGGGTGAGCTCATAAGAAGTGTTCGAGGTCTAATTAAAGCTTCTATTCCACCATTTGTCTACAGTAATTCATTAAAGCTAGAAAACCGTCGGAACCTCCTATCCCTCAGCTGAGACTTAAGCTCGGGAAATGCTGCATACAGGGACATCTGAATAGAAATACAAGAGGCGTTCCGTTTCCTTCTAAGAAAAGAGGAACGGTAGGGTCTATGCTTTATGTGGTGTCCTCCAGACACAGGCATTCCTTATTGCCAAGCAATGAATCAATTCTTTATGCATGAGGGATCTGCCATTCGCGCCGGCTGATAAAATAAAAAATTAATCGTAGAGTATTTTCTCTCAATTTAAGGTGGCACATCGTGTTCCGAAATTTCCATGTGCACGCAATTAGCCTAAAAATATGCGGTTTGTCACATAAAAATTTCATTTGCTTACTGCAACTTCACCAGGTGGCATCACTGAACGGCGTTAGAAGGATGGAGTATTTTGAATTACAAAAATTACCTTACATATCACATACAAACTGCTTGGTATATCAAGCTGTCTTGACACTTTCTGACGGCAGCCATATTTACTTCTTAAACCTTTGTCCTGCATTTTGAGGGCGAAAAAAAAAAGAGATCAGATCAAACAATATACAAACAGAAAAAGCACCGTTTATTTAAAGAAAAAAATCTACAGCTAGATGACAGTCATCAACATCATCATTATAAACATGCTCAGACCTCAAAAAAGTACTATCGACGCGGCTATGGTAGTGAAAGAATTTGTACAAGACAGCTTCGCCGCAGGAGACGTCATAGCGCCGGTGAGTCTGGACGTACAAGGCGCTTTTGATGCAGCCTGGTGGCCCGCGATTCTGAAAGAAATGAGAGACCGCGGAAGCCCCAAAAATCTCTACAAACTTACAAAGAACTACTTTACAGAGCGTACAGCGATTCTGGCAACGAACAGCATAAGATGGAGAAAGAGCTAAGTAGAGGATGTCCACAAGGCTCATGCAGCGCCCCAGGTTACTGGAATTTGCAATATAACTCTCTGTTAAAAATAAAATACATGGATCGAACAAAAGAGGTGGCTTATGCGGACGAATTAATCATGGCGACGAGGGGCGAGTCGATAACAGCCGTGGAAAATTACACGAACGTAGAACTTGGTAAAATAAAGATATGGCCAAAGAACAACAAGATCAAATTCAATTACACCAAATCTAAGGTAATGCTGGTCTCAAGAAGGAAGCGCAAAGAAAACAAGAACATCACAGTATATCTAAACAACAAACCTCTTGAACAAGTCACTCAGATTAAATACTTGGGAATAATTC
>Ga0123352_10002796_pt1 | contig 24752 bp, 27 predicted proteins | sample TergutLab28metaG_FD_89700 | JGI IMG/M metagenome (GOLD analysis project Ga0123352, IMG submission 89700) | Labiotermes labralis P1 segment gut microbial communities from Petit-Saut dam, French Guiana - Lab288 P1 | ecosystem: Host-associated > Arthropoda: Insects > Digestive system > Gut ...
AACGGTCATAACTCCGTAACCGTCCAAAATCGGACACATGTTTATATGAACTTTTTTGATCACAAAGGCCTAGGAAATCACCTCCTGCAGTTATGCCCTAAAGTCGTGAAACACCCTGTATCTGTAAAATTTGCAAATTAATAGGGTTAAATTTCACTAACCCTTTAAAACTAAATCACAGTCACCATACAAATGGCGGTCAGTCAGTCTGTCAGTCTTGGTATGCAGCCCCTCGTGGGGCTCATGACGCGATTTCACTTGCTGCTTTCTTCGGACGCCCTTTCTGACTAAAGTGCGGGTCTGTCCTCTGTCCGAAATCACCGTATTCCTTGTATTCACACCAATACTAATTTAAAGTGTGCGCTAATACAATTTAATAATATATTTCCAAAGTTATCTCTGCTGCACTGGCGAAGCTATGAGTGAGTGTAAGGCAAGTAACTTAGTTGTTATTATTTCGTTGTTTCTTATTTGTTGACATTCTAATTTAAAAGGTCTCTCGTCGAATGTGACCGTAGACTAACAATTTTAATTGTAAAACATAGACGTTTTACACATGTTTTGATTCTTGGAGTACGGAGTTTTAAAATTCCGACTCTACTAACGTGCTTGTAAATGTCAACCTGCCATGACTGGTTCAGCGCTTATGTCTAACCAGGCGGAAGCTCAGATATGCCCATTATTTCTCACTACTTTGCATCGCAGCCCCGCCAAACAGCATTCTGGGTCAGAAATACATTAGAAGAAATTACGTGAGGTATCAATAAGACGTTAAGGGACACGCAAAGGTCCTGCAAATTCGTCTCAACAGGTTGTCAGTTAAATCCATGGAATATGTAAAAACATGAGACTTGCCATAACTTATTAAAAAAATAGCAAAGGTCGGTCCTACGACAGACAAAATACCTGTACGGTTACACACAAAATGGGCAAGAACCCCTAATAATATGCACAAGAATGTATTAGTCTCAATGCTGCAACATTCAAAACGCTTTGAAATTATGAAACAAAGTGGATGTGGTGGTGCCTTATAGCGAAAAAATTATGCCGCTGCAAAGTTGCAGAAGAATCTCTTTTCTAATTCCGGTAACATTTCGAAGTTTCGTCTTACACATCTTGCTGTTAGTCACTTACTTTCTCGATTAATTTTAGGCATTTTTAGAGGTAAAAACAGAACGCCTTATTTGCAGACCATGTCCGTTCATCCGGCCGTGTCCTTGATCTAAACGGTGAGTGGACTTTCAGGAAGATCTTTACGAACAGCCTGGAGCGGGTAAATCTCGTTAAAGTCGGCTCAGTGAAAGCCAACTTTACTTAAGGGTGTAGATAAATTATTACCATATTTACCTTGCTTATTAACTGATTGGGGTGAAATTTGGTGTAGTAAATATTTGCCTAAATCCATAAAGAAATTATGAATTTCACGAAAACCGGTGCAGTGAAAGCCGTAAATATTTGCCTAAATCCACAAAGAAATTATAAATTTCACGAAAACCGGTGTAGTGAAAGCCAAACTTTACTTATGGGCATAACTAAAATTTTCTGCCCTACTGTCTACATTTTTCGTCAGATTTGGACACAATTTGGTATATGAGAAGACCATAAATCTTTTTCAATGATAGTGTGTTTCCTTGAAAATCGGTGTAGTTAAAGCCACAATAAATTTAAGGGCGTAAATGAATTTATATCTGTACTTTCCACACTTTATGTCGCGTTGAAATTTGGCCCAGGATGTCTGCACATGTTTCTGTTCATTTTTGGCGAGTTTCATCAGAAGCGGCGCAGGGAAGGCCTTACTTTTACTACATGGCATCTAAAATAACGTTTACGCGAGTACCGTAAAACCATGTGACACTTCAAAAGTAAAAAACGCCTTGGCAATTCTGTGTTCTAAGTCACGAATAACAGCGTTCAAAATCCTGTTTCCCTGAGCAATAAACACACACAACAATGTTTACAATGAGAGCCACGCAATAACACCATGCGTCGGAGTTCTGCCATCTTGTTGTGCCAAGATAAACGTAGATGTTTGATGCTCAACTTTTTTTTCAGCATCACCTTGTTCCTCCCAGAAAACACACTCCGTCGGTTGTATTATATACTCGATTCTCAACTATTTCTTCTGCCTCAGCATGTAAATTACACCGAAAACATCCTGGCGAAACCATATTAACCGATATGTGACGTTACCGGCTTTCCGGCGTGAACCTCACAGAGAACACAGCAGAAATGTTAACAACGGCAACGGATTGTGACGTCAAAGACTGCTATCGCATGGACATAGAAACACTGCCTTAAGTTGGAACATACAAAGAACAAGTCAACAATGGTGACGATGGAAACGAAGTGTAACTCACAGCCTGGGTAACAGGATAGCCATTTCCCCATGGACCCACTCTGATTACATTCTCTACGGCTTGCCCCATAACCATACTAACACTACCAAAAATATCAAACCCAAACCTGTTCCTTATTAATCCATTATTTGCTCCTTAAGCGAAAGAAGCGTTAATTTCATCTATCGATTAGCGCCAACTAAAACCTATTATTTTCGCCAAGCCAACCCCAAAGACTCTTCCATCGTTCTTTCGTTACCGATAAAGATCAATTAGTTATTTTTGCCGGCGGGTTTTCTAGGGCCTCTTTCATCAGCCGCTTATTTGTTATTAGAGAAAAACAAGCGTGAAGGCAGGCCGATATCGTAGAGCTGCCATCCGGTAGCGCTGCCTTCTGCTGTACATGCTCAACTGTTTCTTCCGCACAAGTTAGTGCATAACAGAAAACACATCAACAACGGTACACATGACAACGATGTGGGACTCATTCACACCAACTATGACAGCTGTCAATGGCTCAATCCCTTTCCTCCGGTCCGAAACCCTTTACCTTGGATCGATTATGGTTACATTTCGCACGCCAGACCCCATAAGCATCTTATACATACTTCCAAATTTAAAGCTGCCATTCTCTCTCTCTCTCTTGTCTTGTGGTTAGAGCAAACACAAACAGGCACCTTCTTCTATCATACAGATCGGCGTTCCCATGCAGAAATATCTGCACTCAATATATTGTGTTTCCCGTATCCTACAAACGGCGCTGTAATTTCCTGCCTGGTTTATCCGAGGTGAAGCCAACTGCCTGCACAAGTTTTCCTGCACCCAAGTAAAGGCACTGTTTGGGCTTTCCCCAGACGATATGTAGGTCTATTCTCCTAATACGGTGCGCTTCTTTTATCGATGTCTTGACCACCGCAAAGGTCGCGGAACGTTCACTGAAATTTAGGCTTTAAATTCGACATAGCCACCGTGTTCGGTCCGGCGATAATAGGAATGTAATGTAGATACCATAAAGGCAATATAGCATTTCTTAATTTCGCGCATCGGCCATGCCGTTATTGCAGAATGCAGTAAAATCAAAGTATAATGTAGGCGAGCTCCGAATTAATGATGTTCAATTACGTTTCGCGGAAATCCTTCCACTGGCTCTAAAGTTGCAATGGGGTTTCACATGCCTCGGAATATTGTTACCTTCTAAACAAGGAAAGAAGCTGATGTTGAGAGACAGAACGAGAGTTCTGCACATTTTAAACTTGCGGACAACAAGCCACAAGAAAAAGATTTCCCAGATCGATTTGTACCAAGCTCTCTCCGAAATTAACTTCGTGTATGAATTCTGAACTGCAAATGTAGTTTGTAAATAAAGGAACGCTGAGATGTGGTGATAGTACTTAGCAACATAAGCCCGAAAATCTTCTATTCTTAATAAGATAGGCCTATAAATACAAACAGTACAAATTGCAAATATACAACTACATACATTACAACGGTCACCACAAATGTGGTTTATCAAAGCAACACGTTTCGACCCACGCGGGTCATTTTCAGACTACATACATGTCAAACACTTAAGAGGCACTATATATTGTTTCACATGAATAATGAGATATGTTTACAGATTCGTTACATTATTATCTTACTATTAAAATTCTTGTTAAAAGTCTGATCAAAATAAGTGGCGATGAGGTAGAGTTGACACTCGATATAGATGATTAGAAGATGTGAAGTTATCGTTCGTTTTATCATACGCAAGAGATATAGCAATTTCTTTTATCAGACTGTAGGTAGCTGTCGTTGGTATTGCTAGTATGACAACCGAGAATGCATTCAATATTCTCGGGAAGCAATGTATAGAGCATCTTAAGTGTTGTACATGTATTTGGCCAGAAAATGACCCACGTGGATCAATATGTGTTACTTTAATAAACGCCAAAACTTGGTTGTGGTGATGGTTATGATTTATATAGTTATACGATCACACAACGGGATGCCCACCTTAAAGACTAATTTACAACTGCTAATTCACCCCAAAATATATATAAAGCCTGTCACATATAACGGTGGTGTGTGTAGCGTTAAAGTGTCTACACTTAAACGCTACACGCGGCAGATTTTGGTCTAAAATTTGAAAGCATTTCACTCCCGCTCGCTGTCTCTCTCTCGGCGAAGGGGAGGGGAGAGGAGAGAGGGGTACAATGCTGTTACCATGTCGTGGTAGGTATATAACGGCGATTCTAATGTGTGAATGAGACATGACGTTAGCAGCCATTAATTTCTGGCATGGCTAATTAAGTTTACAGAACCTGCGCGCATTACTTGTGACGGATCAGAACACGGAACATCGGACTTCAATGAATATGTTGGTGGCGTTTCCGCACAATAGGCAATGGCATTGTTTTCAGGATATGATGCGATATATTCCTGCAGTGTCTGGATTATGTAATGTCATCAGTTCAGTATCATTCACACACCGTCTCGTTCCTCAACATATGTTTCAGACACGACTTTAAATGGGACACAACTAAGGGCCAGGCCAACAGCGTATTTAACGAACCCAGAATATTTGAAGAAACAGTAACGTCACTGACTTATGTTCGGCAGATAACCCGTTCGCTCGCTGGTCTGTCGGTACTAGCTGTCTTGAGGTTCTTCCTGGCCTTTTGCAGTCCGTCCAAGCAAATTCCGACATGGTATTTGAAATACGTCCAAAATCGCTTTCCAACTCGCTAGTGGCCGATGATCCTAACAGTCGACGCCAGCCTATTGGCAGCGTCCATGAGTGAACAAACAGTGCCTATTAACGCCGCTTAAACCATACATATTATAAGCTTACGCTACAAGATCAAGATGACAATGAACAGATGAAGATCTGGAAAGAAATAGTCGTGATAAACATTGAAGTAATGTCTCTGCATTTGACTAAATAAAATCATACAACTGAGTCAGGAGTCACACTGAAAACATTGGGCATTAGGTCTCCCCCTCATCCCCCCCCCCGACAAACAAAAATTACCTGTATAACACCCATATTGTAAGAAATCATTATAACACCATGTTTGCAGGTTTCTACACTGAACAATATTAGTGCTACTCTTACGTAAAACACTGAAAAGGGTTTCAATTATCATGTTGTATTTTTTAAAGTTACAGACTAGCAAAATTATGGTATCTGAACGAACGTCTTTTGTTGATTTTCATACAGTTCGGACAACAGATTCATAAGTAACTAAGGAGTACACAAAACACACACACCACACACACACACACACACACACACACACACACACATACACAAAAAAGATCCAGTTCACTGTTAAAAATTTACTGCTGAAAAACGGAGTAAAATCCACAAAATAAATCCTTTTGCACGTTTCAACACAGTTTTTTGTCTCTGTGCAATGTTCGCAACTGCACACAAAACAGCTGAAATATTTTAGTGATAAATATCTCGTCACCTGGTAAGTAATTGTTCAAAATGCAGTTTTTGAATTATTGACAGAACTGTACACTTTTGTCTAACACAACTTTGTTATATAAACAATTTAAGAGAACATGGCTCCATGCTTTGGATTACTGATTGTTAATTATATATTTAATTCTGTTTAGTCACAGACTGAAGATGGCTTCAACTAAGCTGAAACATGTAGCTATGTTCTCTTCAATTGTTTCTATAATAAAGTTTTGTTAGACTAAAATTTAAACTTCTATTAATAATTAAATAATACTCAACGGGTATGTCGCACCTAAAAACAAATGCATATCTTTGCTGATGTCGATAGTGGGCACCACAAACTAAGTCCCTCGTCTCTCAGAACTATCGACCAGTTAAGCAGATTTTATAAGATCTTATTTCGCTGCAGAATTAGACGCCAGTTACTGTTTCTCATTTAGTGGTAAACAAAAACCGCTTTCAGCACGTCTATACGACCAAACTTTGTTCAATATACGCCGTTCTTCATAACAATACGAGTATATGTTTTTGGAACTACCTATATAGCGAAGCATAATCTCCAAAACTAATTAAAATTCAGGGTAAATAATTCGAGTGAGGAGGCGAAAAAACGCAGAGCAGTTTTTATTTTTGGCGGAGAAAAACATTCACAGTAATAAGGAAATCTTCCCACGAGAGTTGAAGGGACTTTGAGGTGAGACAACCCCGTTGTATTGATCAAATCACAATTAGGTAGCAGTACGGTCAAACGCAACTGATATTTGCTACGGGTGGTTTACAAATCTGTCAACAACCACATGTTTCGGCCTCTACACTGGCCATCATCAGGTTGTACTGTTACTTGTTATAAGGCTGACCACACATGTATGGTTAGCCTTATAACAATTAAGAGTACAACCTGATGATGGCCAATATAGAGGCCGAAACATGTGGTTGTTGACAGATTTGTAAACCACCCGTAGCAAATATCAGTTGTTTTTGACTGTACTCCTACCTAGTTGTGAGTTGAAGGAAGTTCGAACAGGATGGGTGGCACTCTACTGTGGGATAGATCTTGTAACAACAGACGATCGTATAGCGCTTACATTCTACAGTGAGTCTCTCGAAAATCAGTCTAAATAACGAACTAACGATGTCAAACTTCTAAACACCCACTAGAAGTTATGTGTATAGACGGTCAGGTAACAAAGGGCAAACGCTCAGAGTGGGAGTTCCTTCAGTTATCAAAGCGATATAAAATGCGTAGTGAAATGTAAAAGGAATAAAATGGCCGCAACCGTGTGAAATTTGAATCAAAGACCCCAGGATTTTCGGACATTATGGAACTCACTGCTAAAAACATAACCTTACAATTGCACACTAGCAAAGCATACGAAATATAAAAATTTCATGGGACCGATGTCTAATTCAAACGAACGGTGATTCGTGGCTGGATAACGTGACAAAGTGCGGGATTTCGCTTCTTGCCTACGGTCAGTGGGCTAGGTATCAGCAAGCCTATTTGTAATTACTTTGGGCACAAGCCAACAGCGGTATTAGGTTTCGAATACAGCGCAAATTCAACTTCCTTTTTTCTCTCACAGTGCTTATCTGTAATCCCTTGCTGTCACAAATTAGCATTCTACGCCTTGTTCGGCATGGTTTGCATATCCGTGTTATTATGTACGCAAAAAGTGAGGCCAATCCTTGCTGTTTTTATATTTCAAAGCGCAATGAGGACGGCGATACATATCACGAAGTTTCCTTATGCCAATTTTGCAGATTTTCGAAACAACATTTCACAGATTAAGTCCTCAGTTTTATCTCGCTACATGCTAATTCCCTTAGATCACAAATCCAGTGAAAAATGGTGGCCACAATGATGCCAAATTACAAATCCCTCTCACAGTTAAACATGCTATTCTATAGTAATGAGGCTTGCAATTACCGCGTGTTGAGCAGAAAAAGTTCTTGTGGTAAAAGAATGTATTTGACGGCGACTATGCGGATTGTTATTGAGAAAGATTTTACTCAGAAAAAGAGGCATTTCTTCAAAACCGATTTAGTTTGTTTTTGGCACGACAGCCCCCAGTGGGCCAGGGCCTCCTAATTCGTGAGGTTTTCTAGATTACGCACAACGACGCTCTGCAGTCGGTAGGACTCCTCTGGACGAGTGATCAGCTCGTCGCAGAGACCTCTACCTGACAAAACACAACACTCACAAGAAACAGACACCCATGCCCCCCGTGGGATTCGAACCCACAATCTCAGTAGGCGAGCGGCCGTAGACTTACGCCTTAGACCGCGTGGCCACTGGGACCGGCCATTGGTTTAGTAGCAAAACAAAATAACATTACCCATCCTAATAAAGTTCCTGTCGTCGACAAGTTCCACCGCTTTGTAACTAAAATGCACTACTCGTGTCGGCCCTCACAATTAATGGCAGAATAGGGATTTCAACGTGTAAAATTCCTTCCAAGTGTGACATCTCGTTGTGTCCATGCGGCTTATGCGCGGTCTCGTCCCCAGCAGTGGATTCGGATTAAATTTGACGAAGCGGAAATTATATTGTGTGACAGAATCGACCTGCCATGGTGCTGAAGGTACCAACGAGAAAATTACGACCTATGGGGGAGGAAGTAACAGGAGACTAGAAAAAAATTGCATAGTGAAAAGCTTAATCGTTTATAGTTTATAACTATATATTATTATGATGATGAAACAAACGAGAATAAAATGACTCGGGAATGTAGCGCAACATGGTAGTGATGAGAAATGTATGCAACGTTTTAGACGGAAAACCTGAGAAAAGAGCCTACTTGGACGATCTAGGCACAGGTGGAAGGATATTAAAATTGCTTTAAAGGGAATCAATTCCGTGGTACAGGAGTAACCAGACAGAGAACACATGTTCTCCTGAAACTTTGGAAAACTTCTACCAAGCGACATATTGTCACATCCGAAGACAATAGTATTCATATTCACCGCAGTGAGAATCCGATATTAGTTCACGTCCATCTGATGTAACTTATTCGGCGTACGGAAGTCGAAACTTTCCGTACTGGATCAGCTGTGGTGAAGACCGCCCACCGAACACGGTATAGAACATTAATGTTCATATTCGTAGTCATGTGTGAATAAAATCACAAGAAACAGATTTTTTTTTTTCCAATTCAGTATGAAAAACCTGCAACAACAGTTTGAATACTCTAATAAAGTGGACACAGGAACAAAAATGTGTAAAAATTTTCAAGTAATGCGTACGGAAAATGTGTATAAAATCCACACACTTCTACTCATTACCGTAAAATCAAGAGTAACATGAGAAATGGAAAATTGCATAATCACCGTCATGATTTGCACTCCTCGCCAAATATTAGCTTAATAAAATTAAGAAACACCAACACGGATTTGGTTGGGAAGTGTGAAGGAAAAAGGCCACTTGGAAGAACCAGACATAGATGGTAGAATAATATTAAAATGGATCTTAAAGACAGGGATAAATTGACGTGGACTGACAAACTGAATCATGATAGTCAAGTGGCAGCAATTAGTAAACACGATAATAAACCTTCAGGTTTCTCCACAATATGCGGGGAATTTCTTGACAAGCAGAGGAACTATTGACTTGTACAGAAAGACTGCTACAAGGAGTTGATTAACTATACCGTTTATTATGCTGGTAAACATAATTTTTTCACATTAAAATTAATTTGTATTTCTCGTGTATTTTTCCACACTGAGTTCAAATATGAAATTAGAATTGCTTTAGCATCCATATTTTTGTGTGACACTTTTTGAAACGCATTTTTAGGGAATTTAGTTTTTTGTCGCCCTACAAGTATGTTTCAAATTTGGCTGAGGCACTGTATTATATTTTAATAATAGTATGGGCATAAAAGCTTAATCACAACAAAAACATGTGAGCCCAATCACAGATATCCAGACTGTGGAAGTTCAGACATGTACTGACTCGTTGGGACATGAAACTAAGAGAAAGCTCTACTTGAAGAACACTGCACTGCTAGCGGTGTGTCGGACTGCGTTGTGGTAAGCTGAAAGTGTTGTGTGTTCTTTTAGTAAAGTGTTTTGTGTGAAAGGACTGCGTTTGTTATATTCTCATCATGCCAAGGAAGTGTGCAAATTATCCTGACACCGTCTCTTACGTGTTTGGTGAAATTACCTTCAAATCTCAGAGGCGAAATTTTATCCCACTCACTAGGGAATGTTTCAAGCTTCATTTTGGGTGTAAAATGGGTGACCAAGATAAAAGTTGGGCCCCTCATATCTGTTGCGTACCGTGTGTGAGGCTTCTCAGAGGATGGGTAAATGGTTCGCGCCCAAATGCCGTTTGTCGTTTCCATGGTTTGGAAGGAACCAAAAGACCACTCACCCAATTGTTTCCTTCGTTTAACAGACATAACAGGAATAATCTCTAAATCCAAACGCACAGTGAAATATCCAGATTTTCCACCTGTAATGAGGCTTGACCGACACAGTGAAGAGTTGCCTGTACCAAGCCTCCGCAAAATCTGACTGTTAGCGATGACAACTCTGATTCTGATCAAAATCACGGACAGTAAGAAGGAGGCAATGCTGATTGCGATCCGACATTTGAAGCAAGTTGTTCCTCAAATGAACCCCAAGGAGATTTTAACGACCTTGTCCGTGGATTTTAGTTTGTCAAAAAAAAAAATAAAAGCTAAACTCTTAATTTCCAGACTATAAGGATGGAATCTTCTCCGCCAAGATAATGAAATACCTTTCTTTCGAAATTGCCAAAATGAATTCAAAGAATTTTTCTCTCAAGATTACGATGTGGTATTTTGTAATGAATTTTGTTCTGTTATAGAGGCTCTTGGACACCAATACGATCCAATTGAGTGGCGTTTGTTTGACTCTTCAAAAGTTGGCTTAAAGGCTGTGTTTCTACCATCGGGAAAAAAATTCCAACCCGTACACCTAGTCCATGTTGCTGACATGACAGAGTCCTGTGAAAATAGCAAACTACTTTTGGAAAAGATCCAGTAAGAATAATATAATTGGAACATTTGTGGGGATTTAAAGGTCACCGTTCTCTTGTTTGGCTTGCAGCTTGACTACACAAAGTTTTGTTACTCTCTGTGTGAGTGTGACGATAGGGTTAGAAAACATCATTACATCCAAAAACAGTAGCCTAAACGAGACTCTATCACTCCAGGACATAAAAATGTAGTAAATACTCCATTAATCAATAATGAAATAGTTTATTTACTGAACATCAAACTTAGACTAATTGAAAATTTCGTTAAATAACGTTTCATTTATGTACTTGAAAAATAAGTTTCTCAGGAAAAGTGAAGCTAATATCAAAGAAGGGCTATTTGTTGGACCTCAAATACGAGAGTTAATATAGGACGTAAAGTTTGAAGACCAGCTACGGGAAGTGTAAAAAAAAAACAGCATGGGAATCATCCTAAAATGGTACTACCAATTTTCTGGGAAATCAAAAGTTTGGAAAATGAAGTAATATGGTGGCTGCTCTTGTAAAATCCTACAAAGCTATGGGGTGTAATATGTCTTTGAAGGTGTATTTCCTAGACACTCACTTAGACCTCTTCCCAGAAAATCTCGGGACAGTGAGCAAAGAGCACGGAGAGTGATTTCACCAGGATATCTCCACCATGGAAACGCCGTTCAAAGGCAAGCAGAGTCCCAGTATGTTGGCTGATTATTGCTGGACACTTAGAAGAGACGTTCTACAGGCAAAATGTAGCAGAAAGTCATCCACTGTCACTTTTTAGGTGATGTATTTACTGTCTGTAATATAATGTAAATATAGGTTGTCTCCAAACTTCAACCGCGCGTCACTTTAACAACCTTGCCCGACAGAAAAAGAAAACTTACAACATATTTGAATTCAGGGCAAAAAAGGGTATTGGGTTTACCTACTTCAGATCGTGTAAAAAAAATAAAGATCATTTTATTATTCAGATTTATTATACAGTTAAATACATCGATATTTTGATAAACCCAGTTTTGTTTACCCGGTACCATTACAAGTATGTATCAGTCCCCAGTACAACTCCGTCTGCTATATAGTCCAACAGTAGTAGAAGCAGCATGCTAAGCGTTTCCACATAATCATACCATCTTCAAGCGGAGTGCTTAGAGACTATTTTGAATGAAATGCAACTAATTTTTGTGACAAAATAATAAAACACGATACCATAAAACAAACATATTACACGTATCATGTCCATAACCATGTAAAATGTTCAAGATAACATAAAAATTGTAGGTTATGATCTAGCAACATAGACTGAAGATACATCAGTGCTGATATAATAAAACACAACACAGTAATACGTAATCAATATATACTGCAACAAGCGCACTTCGTGATACATTATACATAACATATGTAAAAACTACCTGTTGGCTCGTAAACCGTTGTCATGGTATTTCCCTGAAGATGATGCCTGGGAGCCAAAATATTTAGGACTTTTTGTATGTGTTATGTATATTGTATCACGAAGGGCATTTGTTGAAAAATATACTGACTGCAGAAGCATGCATGGCGTGTAACACAAAAAACAATACTGCATAATTACTAATTTAATGTGGACCTGCATGAACCTTTCGAAGCATGGAACAATTGTGGGCAAAGGAAAGGAGTGATTTTTGTATGTGTGCTTAAGATGCTTCAATGTCCTACAAGGAGATGGGCTGGTGGAGATAAAGATTGCTGTCACGCAGTGACGAACGTCTTGCACTCGTAATGAAAATTCTGGATACAGAGGAAGAGGAAGTAGCTAGCACGGCACGCCCAACTCAAAACGTTATACAGTCGCAAAGAACCAGGTTCCGGTACAGACACAGTCACGGACCGGAAGTGTAGAGCATCAAACAGTTAGCTCAGTTTTTGAGTACACACACTACAAATAACAATCACAACGGACATCATGAACCGCCGAATGCCATCAGCTCCCAACCATACTATTTAACTAAATCCTCACTATCGCACAGATACGTCAGCATGTAACATCATTTTTCGTGCAGGTGTGATTGTAACGTCAGAAAACTAAGCACGGAAAGTAAGAAACACGATTTGGAATAATAATGAAACAGGAATAACATAATTCTACATATGAAGCTCGTTTCTGATACGGTAACATAACGCCAGACAATCGTGCTGTAATTCGAAACGAGCAAAACTACGAAAGCCTCCGCCAGGACAGTCGACACCTTCATGAGATTCTAATCGAGTCCACAATACAAGTTTACAAGAATCAGCAGCTGGGATACAGAAAACAGAGACGATGTGGAAGCGGCAGTGACATTAGTCAGCATAACAACACGCGGGAATTCTAAGGACAGGGTACGGATAAACTCATTCTGCGGTATAAGGATGCCATTCACCACTACGTCGCAAAATTGTTGAGATGTCGTAAAGGAAAGCTGTGTTATCCATTTTTAAGATCCACTGAATTCGCTCACGACAGATATGACGATAAAATGCAGACTGCGGTCCACCGAAAAGAAACCACTGTCGCTAATCTCACACTGCACATACTAAATGTGACAAATGACATCAGCTTTTGCACAGGTTCGCTAAATTAGGTGGTCGGCTGGATGCAAAACTGGGGGCCACAGCTAGTGTGTATCAGTGGCGCACCGAGGGGGGGTTTGGGGGTTCAAACCCCCCTCCCGAAATTCCGAAGGCCCTCAAAAATCGTGCCAAACTCAACCCCACTGTGAAAACTGTTAAAAATTACTGAATTTAGGACGCCAAAACCCCAAGATGCTCGGAAAAAAAGGCAGTAAAATTCTAAAACTACCTAGGTTCGCAATTTTTTAAATTAGCAATAACAAATAAATTGGTTGCCATCACAAATAGTCTTAAAGTACCAAAAATTAAGAAAATTTTACTATATGAAATGAAATTTCTTGTACCAAATTGCAGCTGCCTCCGGAACCACTGACTAGGGGACTACCGCCCCCAGATCCCCGTTCTCTCTGTCCTCAAATGAATTTGTTGACCCCCCCCCCGATCAAAATTCCTGGATACGCCACTGGTGCGTGTTGAATACACAACCGATGGTTCGTGTAACGGCCAGAGAGAACGAGCTGTAACACTGAACAAACAGTTCTTCTAACAAAAATGCACGCAATGTCACAGTCTGCAAGACAGACTACATAGAAATAAACAGCATATTACTTCCGATACGGCAGTAAAACTGCTAATGGCAGAAGGACGTTTATATTTTCAAGCTCTGAAGTTCGAATTATTAATCCTTTACGGTTGCCTCATGCACAACCAGGCTCAACATTTAAAAGTTCCACGTTCTGCCCACACATTGCACGTCTGTGACATTTATGGATCTCAGAACAAGCAGCGATTATTTCTCTACACAGCACTAACTGACCGGAAAAAGTGCTTTTCTGTCTGATGCTCCCCGATTTCCCAAAGAGCATTGGTTTTTGGAATGTTTCCAGACTTCGGCCGTTCGTCCTACTGGTAACAGTAACGCGTAGAGGAAGAGCAGTATAGAGCATTGGTGGACTGACACTGGCAGGTGAAAACCGAAGTACTCGGAGAAAAGCTTGTCCCAACTACACCTTCCATGGTGAGAGGCCTGGAACTACCCGCCTAAGCCACGGGTCTCCAACATTTTTAAGGCAATGGGCCACGCCCGTTATTTTGGGCTGGTTCGCGGGCCGCACGTGAAAAAATAGCAGTAATTGGTACACCTAACCGCCTAAAATACTCCGTAAATTCTGTAGTGTATTCACAGTTTACATATATGGAAGCAGGACGCACAATACAAATTGGCGGGCCGCGGGTTGGAAACCCATATAGCAAAAGCCATGGCACTTCAGCTGACCGGTTTTTATAACGTGTGATGAAATGAGTTGATTGTGCGGCACGGATTGCATTTTTAAGTGAAATTCACGTTAAGAGGGAAACATGAGGCCATTCAAGTACACACATTAGTTAACTCTATGCACTGACTAATCATTCCTCTTACATGTTACGATCCTAGCAGATCACAGTCAAGAAGAGACCACTAGTTAAAACAACTGAGGGTTGTAGATCGTACATTGCATATCACATACCTTTAGTATTATAAACTTTTAACAATAAAATCCCTTTAAGATTTGCACACTGTTTTCATTCATGAAATAATGTGAAATGCCAACTTGATGCAATAAGGTAATTTTATTGATGTATTCTTAGCTCGACATGTTTCGGGTACATACGCCCATCATCAGCAGCACTGGATGTTGAGTTGAGAGCCGCTGCGTGGGTCGTGTGTACGGTACACACGACCCACGCAGCGGCTCTCAAGACCACCACCCATCCAAAAACTCGGTGCAGAAAACCGTATGTTGCAAATCAACATATAATGCTCCTGATGATGGGCGTATGTACCCGAAACATATCGAGCTAAGAATACATCAATAAAATTACCTAGTTGCATCAAGATGGCATTTCACTTTATTTCATGAGGAAGATGCATAAACAACCCTCAGGTTTTCATTCAGCTTTTCATATTATTCTAAATACACACAGAGAGGATGAATGTGATGTTTATACTGCGCAGGATCATCCTCTGAAGATCACTACGATGAAGGGTGGGTTTTATGCCAGAATTATCTCAGGTGGGAGCAACGCGTCTGAAAAGGGCCTTAGTATGTGGCAGACGTAATGAATGACAGACATTTGCTGACCGTGTTCTTGGCCTTTCAAAATTGTTTTGTTGTTACAGCTACTAGAAGCTTGCAGTAAAATTAGAGTCATCTCCATAATTAAATACCATGCTGAACCAATAACCATAATTCTTAAGGAAAGCTATTCTTCAAAATGTATCAAATGTAGCTTGATTATTGTTAGCCGTTTACATCACTGCGACAAAATAAAAAAACGCCACCTCCTATTCGTTGAATTTGCTCTGCATTTAAGCAAAGATGGTATCGTGCTTGGTTGGTGTCTGCCATTCTGTACACTCTAATTTAATAAACCTGTTCTGACTAGCCGACTCTGACGACAGTGAAGACCTGTGTGAGAAACAAGTAATAATTAATTTACAGGTCTTCAGATCCCGTCTATTAATAGACATCCTCGTATACAGAACAGGGCACCAGTGAGTCGCCGGGTCACATTATTTTCTTCCCTGTTTATATCTACGCCTAGACAAAGTAATGTCCCATAAATAACTTCCGAGTGGTTCCTCTTCTTTTAACGTCTCCACACCAAATCTCCCTCTCTCTCTCTCTCTCTCTTTTCAGTCTACGGCAACAGCATGGAACTTTATGGCTCTTTTTATACGTCATGTATGTTTTCCTTTCTTTTTTTTTAAGGGAAACAGAAGTAGTAAGAGGAGAGAAAAGAAAAGTCATCCGGCCTCATGATGTGGCTTTGAAACGTTCCTAGCATAGCTAAACACTCTCGCTTCTCTCTTCCTTTCTCATTCTCTCAGGCCGCTAGTTGTTGCATTAGTTAGCCCACGCAGGCCAAATGGGAGAGAAAAGATCCAATGGAGAGATATCAAAAACTGTCTAGAGAACATGTTGCTGCAGTGAGCAACCTTATAGCATCAAAAAGACAAAAAGTAAAATCCCTAGGTCCTCGGGTTATGGAACCAACTCGCTGTATCTAGCGTGCTCTTCAAAGTTTCAACTCCGCCTGCACACAAGTCGGTCTGTAGATTCGACCAGAGAACCCTTGCTGAAATAAAGGTGGCTTCGGGTTGGCTACACAGCTAAAAAGTTTACCTCGGCAATGTTGTTACCCGTAATGGAAGTACCTTGGGACAGAAAGAGGAAAGAGAATAGTATGGTTTGTAGAAGAGACAAGAATGTGGTGGGAATGAGGAGTATGCGGGGTTGGGCATTACGACCAAGAGTCTTCTAACAACAAAATAACCAAGCAGTTTGCTTATGAGGGAATCTATGGAAATATTCCACTTCTGCATTGTACTCTGTACTAATAACCGCTTCCCCTGCGTTATTCAAACGGTGCGCAGTACTACTTCGACATAGCTATATTCATAATCATGGCATGGAATGGTCAATCAAAGGAGTAAAACCTGTGTGGATAAAGCATCTCCGTAATTACATCCATCGGCGTATCACTTATTGTAATAAACGCGGCACTATAGGCAACAGAACCAAAAGTACACCAGGTCATTAAGAGGTGCTGTAAATGATGCTAAATTTAGAGCAACTACAGTGCCTGAAATTAATATCTCCTGCAATTAGAGCAGACGCTGTAATAAATTTAATGAGTTAATGCTTCGCAGTTACAATGTGAAAGACCTGAAACACAAAACTATGTTTCGCAAATACCTGTTATATAGTATTTAATTTTTAAGATTTCATGATTAAGATCTTAACAAGCATGGATATTATTTAAACTATTCACAGCATAATTCGCACTAAAACAACAACAGCATCGCAGTATTAACGTGCAGGCATGGCAACTCTATTAAAACATAAGGAAAAGTGCCATAGGACTGTCACTGCTGGCACAACACTCGAAAATGAAGGCGAGAAATACATAATAATGACCTGTTACGTGAGGACTGAGATAGTGCAATTTCGAACATCTATGCTGAAATTTGGGCTGCGCAGGAAAAAACGAAGCTCATCATAACCATTGCATCATACTCCTGTTAGTGTCTGCGATTTGTGATTCTAGCGGCGCTGACTATGACGTTAAACATCTCGTGATGTATGACGTCGTGTAGTCTCGCAGATAAGCGTCACCGTGAATAATCAAGAAAGACCGAATAAACAGAGGTAGTAAAAGGTAAAGCAATCCCATTACAGGCCTGGAGAGGTCCTGAGGGTTCCAAATTTCAAGACAATCGGCACATGAAGGTGGTAAGGTTGTCAGCCCAACGCATCGGCCGCCTTTACTCCCCAGGAAATATTCCTGGTACTCATTTCTGTTAGAGGCTGAGTCGACCCCAGGGCCATAGTGCGTCCGGAAGGGTTATGTCAATGAAAAGTTCTAATGACACCATCGGAAAAAGAGGAAGTAAATGCACCAAATAAGAAGTCATCTTATTGTTAATGTAGCTTTTATATAACATTTTGCTTATTAATTTATTAACTGTCATAAAAGTCAGGTTCATTCGTAATTAATGACACATCAATGAAATTGGATTTTTTTTTGGAGTAGAACTGTACAGTCTCTTGCAGTAGAATAACGTCAATTGACATCAAATTCATCACTGGCCGGCTGAGTTAAATGTTGTACGAAAATACACACATCCTTAAAACAGACTTTCCTTGAGTCCTTGGACGTCCGCAACTGGTATCTAACGAGATAAGTTTCAACGGGAAAGAAATATAAGTACAAACGTAACATTAAGGAGCGTTCGCGCAACCATATTTGCCGTGAAAAAGCAATAAGTATTACACATTCTGAGTACCTGTAGCCTTAGTTATCCATCATGCAATGCGCATGTACCGTCTTATATTATCTGTGGTCCTTCTGGCTGTACCATATTTTTCCACATTGTCTCATAATGGCATGATTTTCGGTAGAAAACATTATTTAACATAAAACATGTTTGATTTTCTACAAAACTCTTTCCTAAAACATATCCCATTCTAAGCAGAATTGAGCGAGATAGTATCATGAATGTACATCGGTCTTCATGAGCAATACCCCGTATACTTGTCAGACATTAATCAAACCTGAATTTTCTCAATGACTTTCGAAAAATAATCAGATATGTAATTTCAAGAAAATCCGTCCAATGGGAACCGAGTTGTTCCATGCGAACGGACGGACGGACAGACAGGCGAAGCTATCAGTCGCTTTTCGCAATTTTGCGAACGCGTCTAAAAACCGCCAATAGCATATTCAATAAGAGCAGGTTAAATCGTGTATCTTTTTACTTTGCATATTCAGTATCCAGAAATGTAGCAAATTAAAAGGCATCCAAAGTGTCAGGAGATAATACAACACGCTGTAAAACAGAAGACTTCAAAATTCCTGTGAGCCAAATCACTCTATACTGGCCAAAAACAGCCAAAAGGACAACGAAAATCCCTCACAATTTGTTCATTGATAAGCAACTCCAGTAACTACAAGGTGCAGCAAGTCTATGAGCAGTAACGTTTGTAATTTAAGTACAGTCCCGTAGGACGGGAATGAGATTGCCGGGCATCGGTACTATTTATTACACGCAGTGAAATTCTGTTGCAGTTCAACACAATTTCTTTCCAACACAGTCACACGTGTTTATCTGTAGTACAACTTTAAAGCCATTAAGTGACACAACACAGAAAAAGCAGTGCCATGAGTCAGGCACTTGGGACACCGGCCTCTCACTGCTTAGGGCAGGGTCCTGTACCAGACCATTCCACGCGCGATTTGTGGTGGACAAAGTGACAATCAGACAGGTCCCCCCCACCACTTCCGAATACTTCGGTGTTTTGGTGCCAGTATCATCCCCCGAAAGCTCCATACGGATTCGTTCATCTACCACCGACTGCATGTAATCTTAACAACTAACAGCGTCATTAACTAACGAAAACAAAAAAATACTGAGAAGAAACCATAATCAACCACACTACAAACTGTCAACAGAGAGCATTCGCGAGGATACAATGAAGTAAATTAAACTATACATATAATGGATACAATGTACGTCTATGTATGTATGTATGTATATATATATATATATATACACACACGCGCGCGCGCGCGCGCGCGCGTAGGTTATTCGGAAATTAAGCCCCATCTGTGCATATTTTTCGCGCATCCTCGACACTGTCACTTTGCGTATGTGCAGTGATTTCCTCTATTAATTGAGAAGCCACAGACGCCATTTCGTGAAAATCGTATTATGTTTATGTTTGTTCCTGTGCCTTAAACATGTTTAAGACAATTGAAGGGGCCGCCGAATGTGAAATAGGTCTGTAATTCGTTTTTTGAACGCTAGGAATGTGCTACCAAGTGAGATTATCACCAGATCTGTCAAGTGTATGGTGACAATGCGATGAGTGATGGCATGGTTAGGAAATGGGTTCGGATGTTCAATGAAGAACGAGAGAACGTGCACGATGAGGCGCGTAGTGGGCGTCCATCTTTGGTGAATGATGACTTGGTGCGCAAGGTCAACGAAAGAGTGCGTGACGACAGACGTTTCACAATTTCTGATCTGTCCCTGCACTTTCCTCAGATTTCAAGGAATCTACTCTATGACAATGCAGAAGTGGCTAACATCGGAGGCGGCGCATTCTACGAGGAGGGTACACAAAAACTTGTGCCCCGCTACGATAAGTGCCTCAATAATGGAGGCGAATATGTGGAAAAATAGTTTGATGAATGTAGAATCTGATAACAATAAAATTTTATACGAAACCTTACTCGATTTTTTTACAGCGAAACGGTACTTACTTTGTGAATAAGCCTCGCGTGTGTGTGTGTGTGTGTGTGTATATATATATATATATATATAATGGAGAGCATGTAATTCTAACGGACTCGCCCAGTGAGAGGAAGTGTGAAAGGTACAGTAATACTGAAGATACAGTGGGTCGTCGGCGTATTAACATAGGTGGCACTAACCAAAATGTAAGATGCGGTATAGAGTAATACTTTAATACCTCAGATTCATCCATATAATATTTAAAAATTCAGAACTAACTTCAAACAGAACACAGTCCGTCTCCTTCACCAGTAACAACAGCTTAAGCCTCGGAGAAAAGATCGTTGTTAACTGTTAAAATCGTAAGAAATAAATTAACTGTGTATCAAAATTCAGAGCGCCTAAATGTTACGCAAGTGGTACAATTAGTTACCACTCGGTTTAACTCGTAAAGGATTAAGCTACGGGCCATCGGCTGAGAAAATACCTAACAATGTGCGTGACAAAACACTAAATCTGTCGGTGCGCAAGTAGCAATAAAGGACAAGTGGATCAACTCGGTGGGTTAAACTGGACCGAACAAAGTTGTCGAGTGGGTAGAAATCCTGATAGAATTCGGGAGGTCCTGAGCTAGAATCTCGGCCTGCAAAAGGGTTATAGGCTACTAAATTATGGTATCTGTGATTTCTCATAGTCGCTGCTTCCAAATGCCGAGTTAGTACCCCAAATCAAGGGGCGACGGCTTCCTTACAAATTGTGCCAAATTTACTATTGCCTAGTTGCCTCATCATTCGACATTACAGGCCTAAAATACGAGCTACGAGCGCCGATGTATAAACTTAAAATACATAAACAGTAAAAATGGATGAATGCAGAGGCACTGCCCTCCTTTAATGCTCTCAATTATTATTTGTGAGGAGGGATTTCTGTATTTACGGTGAATAACATATTTGTAGACCGATCTCGGTGGCCACGTGGTCTAAGACGTTGGTCTGCGGCAACTCGCTTGCTGGGACTGCGGGTTCGAATCTCGCAGGGAGCGTAGATGTTTGTTTCTTGTGAGTATTGTGGGTTGTCATATAGAGGTCTCTGCGTCAGGCTGATCACCCGTCCAGAGGACTCCTACCGAGTGTCGTATTTCTGAGTGTGATGGTAAAGCCTCGACAATGAGGAAGCCCTATTCGTGGATATTTGAATTTTTCATTTATTGCAAACACGATGCGATTTCATTCACTGATCACCGTACATGCAGCATACTTAAACCAGAATGGTTCGTATGTCCGGACGAATTACACATATATTGCGTGCCGTTACAGAAATATATCTCCTCCTCTTTCTGCCCAGGGCTATGTTGGTTCCATCTTCGCAGGCTGCTTGAGAATGGCCTCCCTAAACCTTATAACAGATCTTAATAACACATCCGCTGGAAAATTTTATTGTTTTTCTCCCACCTTCTCACCCAGGTTCCTTCATTAATTCCTTAATTATTTCCAGTTTCCTTCTTCTCTCCCTTCAGCACGTTTCTTTCCGCCTTTTTTTATCTCTGTACTTTTACGTCTTTCTTTCCTTTCTTCCTGGTGTCATATGCCTGTTTTTTTTTTCTTGCTATGTTTAAGACAGAATGAAGCAAAAGTCTTGTCGGTAAAACGGCAAGACAAAAATGGACTGTGGCACTTTAGACCTCGGATTATCGGTCCCCCAGTATCAAGATGATATGCACACAGCAAAGATCGTGTGATCTCAGTCGTAAGCAGAATGAACGACGCTAAAGGGAAGAGTTTCCTGTGTGTTTTAACGGTTATGCGTTCGATAAATAAGAGTCTTTCGTATCCCAGCATCAGTTCATATTGCCAAAGATCTTACAGTTTTCGAGAAGCCCCCATGGGAAATTTCCTTAATGCGTCACACTGACCGCATTTACTTAATTTTCACGTGATGTCATAGAAAATGTTAATGTTGAAGTAACACAATTTCCTTGTCGACAGTAAGGCAGTACTTATCGTAATATCCACAACGTAAGATTTTGAATCTTAACAAATCCAATAACGAGGGCATCATATTTACAGTCGCACATTAAACGCCGATGAAGTTTATATTTTTACGACCTTCAGCGTCCTAACAAAACATGGTGCCGTAAATGTGCACAGAGAGTGCTGATAGGAAAGAACAAGCAGAAAAAATAAGACAAAGATAAACCGCGGCATGTTAAGGGTAAAGAACGTCTGAAGCAAAGCAAAATTTGTTTACACAATGTGGATGTAATACTGTTGTACAGACATCAAGCTGCAGGCGGACAGTTTAGGGCAACCAGCAGGAAATCAGACTGGCTGTTTCAATTACAGTGAGTTATATCGATCGTAGTACCTTCAAAATAACCGGGAGAGAAGTAGTTGGTTTGAGTCGTCGGAGTAGAGTCTGATCATGCAGTAAGGCTGCAAGAAGCCTGGTTCGCGCCACTAACAACACTAGACCGCAGTACGCATATAATGGTACTGATACAAAGTCTTTATAAAGCCAAAACAAAGCTAATAACAGTCTTTGTGTGTCGCTTTTAGGTAAATTTAATTGAGCTAACCATCTGCTTTTGTGCTATACTAGAGGTCTGTCACACAGTCCATTGGGCGTTTCCAAATATCTGTCTCTGTGTCTTTGTCTATGTCTATTTGACCGATCGATGGTTTACTATGGACAGTCCTCAGAATAGACTAATTTCTCCAAGTCATGGCCACCGTTACGTGCACACTTAGCTACGTTCGCCGTTCAAACACAGTAGGCCTACTTGCACAGTATTTTTGCGAAAGGCACGACAGCATTATATCGTGTCAATAACCTACCAGCTTCCGTCCATCTGCCTGCAACTTCCTGCATCTTGGTTCTTCTTAGGAAGTCAATAATCCATTGGCTATTCCCACCTTTTAAAAAACTGGATGATTCATTATCATGTTCACAACAGCCAGTCAGTGAATGCTACCTTGAATCAGATAAATCATGTCTGCATTGTAATATCCTAATTATTAAATATCCATTTTAAAATTATCCTCCCGTCATGTTTGCCTCGCTGTGTTAGATGACTCCCCCTTTCAGGTCTGCCTTTCAAGCTGCTTCTAACTACGCCAACCAGTTTTCATAATAAATAAATTATTAGTGATAGTGTTATCACTAACACGAGAACCAACAAAATAAATGTATATGTGGATGCATGCATGTGTAAATATGTATTATGTACGTATGTATGTTTCATCTCTCATGCGTGCTACATATCCCGCCAATCTCACCTTTAACGATTTATAAACCCTAATAACAGGCCTATATGTTACTGCGTGTGAATTTTAATTAGAAATTGCATGTGTTCTACTTTATTTGAATTTTACACCGGTAGATGTCTTTATAAATATTATCAAATATTAAATCACCAAGGTCTTACTCGAATTACGTAAAAGTGTTTTATGGCAAGGTACGATAATATTAATCCTATAAAATACAGGACCTACTCCTATGTCAAAGTTTACAAGAGCAAAATTTTGATCTGGAATGGTGAAAACAGGGGAAGGACTTTTTTCACCAACATGATAGGAAACCATCAACCTCAATATTCAGCAATAAATTCATCAGCATTAGCCATCAAATTACTCGGAATTCAGCCCATGAGTTTTAATCACACATACTACATATCTGAAACATGTGTTATAATGAATAGCAGCAATTCAGGAGTTTTGTAACAGCTTCCGTATGTGTATCAACTCGTGTTACTCGGGAGGCACGTCATATTATTTGCAGTACACAGCCAAAAGGTCTGTAGCTGTACTACCTACATTTGAACTCAGAAGTGTAATGAACACCACACACCATAAAGGACAATTAACTACGTACATACATACATACACAGAGCACGCATGTGCATGCACATAGCGAGTACACAGGCCTAAAAGAATGGTTTAAATTTACTTACAAGCACAGTAATAATTCTTGGATTCGAATCCCAACGAAGCCGGGAAAAAAAGGAAGCTACGAAAATGTTAAAGGTACAAAAAACTGTAAATGCATTCTCCTGAATAACCAACTTGACGCACAATTCTTTTTTCATATTTGTTTATTCCAGTTCTCTAAATGTTTCGAGCAACCAAGTGCTCATCATCAGGAGAGTCAATTGTATCAATAAGACCGCTGGTATATATCATTGAATGTAGGTGACCGTGTGGTATGCAGGTTTGGATGGAACTTAATCAGTTCCATCCAAACCCGCATACCACACGGTCACCTATATAGAGTGACACATACCAGAGTTCGTATTGATACAACTGACTCTCCTCATGATGAGCACTTGGTTGCTCGAAACATGTAGAGAATTGGAATAAACAAACATAAGAAAAAGAACTGTGCGTCAAGTTGGTTATTTACAAGGATTGTAATAAGATGCACGGTCAACAAAACACAAAATTCTGGAAATGCATTGTTTGGAAACTGTTACAGAACTTAAGGAACTAGTTTTCAAAAGTCACAGGACTTGAACGTTTCTTGTGTGTATGTTGTGTTTGTATGTGGGGAGGGGGGGGGGGGGTTTTGAAGAGCCGGGGGGTAGGAAGAAAAATATTATAAAAAAAAAAAAACTAAACA
>Ga0123352_10002799_pt1 | contig 24738 bp, 10 predicted proteins | sample TergutLab28metaG_FD_89700 | JGI IMG/M metagenome (GOLD analysis project Ga0123352, IMG submission 89700) | Labiotermes labralis P1 segment gut microbial communities from Petit-Saut dam, French Guiana - Lab288 P1 | ecosystem: Host-associated > Arthropoda: Insects > Digestive system > Gut ...
ACCGAAACTCCAACACACATCGAAACAAGAACTCACAAACAATGTGGCTATACAATAGAAAAGTCGCAGGATCTTGATGATGGAAAGTATTAATGTCCGAAACATGTTGAGCATAGAAGAAGTAAAATAAAACTTAATAACTAGTGGCATCAAGTTGGTCTCTCGTTCTTCAACTAACATAATAGACTTAAGACGTCAGACGTTGACTGAAGCTATTCATTACGTGTGGCTACAGAAAACAAATTTTTTTAAATAAACGTCCGAAAACACAAAGAACAATACAAATAAAGAAGTAACGAAGCCTAGTAGTGCGTACAAGCGACGTAGTAGCCAATCACAATGACGCTTCATACTAGTTTAGGATTATCAATTCTCAGGTTCGTAAGCCTTGTAAAGATTCATGCACTGATGCACTGTATAAAGCGATGGTCACTTAATGGTTGTTTTTAAATTAAGACAGGCGTTATCTGGTTCATCATTTATGATAATGGCCTTCTTGGAAGCTACGCTCAGAATCCCAGTAGACAAGTACCGCAGTATCTTAGAAAACTGTTTGCTCCACGTTCATCCGATAAGATAGTGGGAGATGATATAAGTTCCTATCTTGAAGAAAGAGGCAGCAGTTTCTCCGAAACATTAGTGCCTTCCTAACAGACTACATATACTAGAAGACAGTGACATTACTACAAGCGTTGTGATGACTACAATCCACTGCAGCTGATAACTCCTTCAGTACCGAGGCTAATATGTTTATCCCTTTAAACGCCGAGTTGAATCCCATCTGCCATCTGCTGGCATTATTAGGAGCTCACCATATTCTCCACGTTAGCAGGATAAGGGTTAATTAAAGTTGCAGAAACACCCCTTTTAAGGCGGAAGACCAAAAAAAAAGGTCCTTTTAATAGAAAACTACTTAAGGAATATTAGGTGTATCTGTCTGACTGACACTTACGGCGAACCCACTGTAATATTCGCTTAATTCCGCAGAATTCGACGGCAAAACCAACAGCCCGCGGAATGTCCTTCGCGTTGAGAGATACGTAGAAAGGAATAATGACGAACACGTGCTACTCGTTTGTCAGGAAGCCGTCATGAACCTCCATATTTCGAACAGGCCGAAATGAAGGGAATTGAAAGCAAATAGAAGAAAACTTGTGCTTTATTTGTTGTATTTTTAATGTCTGATAGCCACAAACAAAACACACTTCTCAGGTAAACCTAGATACATGCTGCTGTATACGATACTTTCGTCAACATATATCGCTTGTAACTGAGCAGCATAAGGGAGATTAAAATTACATGGAAAATGTTGCTTGATTTCCCTTGAAACGTTGGAAAAATATATGATATAAAATAACAAGTATCTGCTTTTACCTGATAAGTGTATTTTGTTGGTGCTTAATAAACACCGAGATACATATATATACGGAACATGTAGAACTCCAGTATGCATCTTTAGTGAGGAAATTAAAAAAAAATTTTTGGACCTTAGGGACCTGACGCTGAAATTGTTTGTGCTCTTCTTTATGAACGAAAGGATGGACGCAGAGAAATAAGCAAGACTTCCCTGGCAGAATTTGTGAAATCTATGTTGTACTGCCGACTTAGACCAATACACAGACAGTTCAAAAAGTCCGCGTCGGTTTCCAAAATTCAGTACCCTAAAAAATATCGCCCTGTGTGGAGACAATGGCCATATGTCTGTCAACCAGTCTATGACCCAGTATCAGCAACTGCACCTTTTGCAAGATTGCAATAAAATTCTGTACAGTACTTCTTTACACCCCCCCCCCAAAAAAAACTCACAAGTTAGTCTGAAGTAACACTGAGGCGCGTTCGTGCAACCATTGTTGACGTGGAAAGACAATAAGTATTATATATTCTGAGTGTGTGTTTGTAACGTTAGTTATCCAGCAAGAAATGCGCATAAAACGTATTTTAATTTTCTGTACAACTCATTTCTCATTCTAAGAAGAAGCGAACGAGATATTATCAGAATGGCTATTGGTCTTCATGTAAAGTATCTGTTATTCCTGTTAGATTTTAATGAAATTTGAATTTTCTACACAGTTTTTCGATAAATACTCAGATATCAAATTTCATGAGAATCCGACCAGCGGGATCCGAGATATTTTATGCGGTCCGAAGGACGGACGGACAGACAAACATACAGACAGACAGACAGAGATACAGGCATGACGAAGCTGTCGCCTTTCGCAATTTTTCGAAAGCACCTAAAAATATTCTGATAAAATGTGAGCTTCTTGTGAATCAATCCGATGAGAATCATTGTTCACTTAGGGGCGTAAATGCATTTAGAACCATATTTTATGCGTATTTTGTTAGGTTTATCGTCGGCCGGGTAGCGTAGTCGGTATAGCGACTGGCTACGGGCTGGACGGTCCGGGGATCGAATCCCGGTGAGGGCGAGATTTTCTGCACCTGTCCAAACCGGCCCTGGGGCCCACCCAGCCTCCTGTAAAATGGGTACCAGGTCTTTCCCGGGGGTCAAGAGCGGCCGAGGCGTGACGCTGACCCCTCACCCCTTCTAGTGCCGTGGTCAAGAAAGAGTAGAGCTATACCTCTACTCTTCCTATGGGCCGTACGGCCTGTGCAGAGCTTCAGTGCCTGTACAAGGTTACACTTTACCTTTACTTTTGTTAGGTTTATTGAAGTTGGGTTTAGATGATCACTAAATAAGGCAACTGAGTAAGGGTGAGTTTCAGTAAAAACCCGTTTAGAGTCAGTGATATTTACGTAAGATCGCCACTGAAATTTTGCCCGAATTTTCCACATTCTTCAGCAACTCTAAATAACATTCAGTATCTTTATCTTTGCACCGTGCATTTTTTAGCTTATTTAAGTAACACACCAACACATGCACATATATAGTCTTTAATAATCTAAAATTTACATTAAAACACTTAAAACGCTCCTACATGTTTCGAACATACGATCATCCTCAGGGACCATACTTTGTTCCTAACTAAATTTACAGTTTTAAACTGTAACTTTAGCTAGGACAAAGTATGCTCCCTGAGGATGATCGTATGATCGAAACAATTGTAAGTCACTGAGTGTTTTAAACTGTAACTTTAGTTAGGAATAAAGTATGCTCCCTGAGGATGATCGTATGATCGAAACATATAGGAGCGTTTTAAGTGTTTTAATGTAAATTTTAGATTATTAAAGACTATATATGTGCATTTGTTGGTGTGTTACTTAAACAAATATTCAGTCCATTAGATGTTCGCAACATTGTATTGAGTGACGGTCAGTTTCGTGGAAATCGTCTTAGTGCAAGCCGTACCTCATTCGGTGCGTAAATGGATTTATTTTCGTTATTTCCACTTCTTTTTTCCGATTTGGTTAGTTTTGGCCCCAGAATTCGACACGCAGTGCTGTTGATCTCTGTTGTCTTGCAGGAAAATCGGCAGTGGAAAGTGTAATCACATTTACGCTTGTACCGTGATAATGAAAGAAAAGAACGCCATGGTAATATCCCTTTACTGCGTCGGAATACATACCATTTGCATTTGATTGCTACTAAGATTATTTTATGGCATACGACACCTGACCCCTCTTTCACCCACAAAACATTTTGTTGAACAATCCAGCCGTGTCATTGAAGGTCAAAATAGATACCTCCTACTTGTACGCCAAAAGCGTTACTGCTGTTTCAACATGTTCGATGTACTGTAAATGAGTAAAAAGTTTGCAGGTGACCTTGGAAGTTGTTTGCTTTAGGGAAGGCTGAATGTCCCTTCTTTGTGACCAGTAACATGTGTGCTTCATTAAAAATACACAAGTGCATTCGTATTCAATGCTTATGAGACAATACAGTTTCTTCCGTAGTGTTATATTTGATCATAGATGTGCATACACTTGAATTTAAATTTGTTATAAGCGAAACGCTTAACAATTTGCTACTAGTGTAAATAAGGTCATGCAAGAATAGAAACCTATGTTTTTGACAAAATCTGTACATTTTTTCTCGACCTTCGTCGCGTGTCCTAAGGGTCTCCAACCATGCTGTGTAGGTAACTGCATTCTCTTGAGTAAGAGACAATAGTAGGTGCCGGTTTACGATACGTGAAATGTGAGTGTGTTGCATACGTTGGTAAAATGCGCTGTCGAAGTTTTGTTCAGAGAATTCCGGTTCATTGAATTCATTCAGAGCACTGTAACCCAGTCCTAACAAGTCTTGTACGTTATAATTAGGCTCTTTGTTTTCACCTTTGTCATAAAAATATTGTGCAGCAGAAGAGATAAAACCACACATTCAGCTTCAGTAATTTGAATAGTTACGCCTATTATATGTTTGTTTAAAACTCGTTCCCTCAACGAAGAGCATGTTCATTATCATCAGTTTTTGTAGAAATAAGCCATGCGAGAATTCGCGTTTCAGATTTTTAGAACAGGTTTGTAAATGTTCGTTTGATTCATAACATATCTGTCTGTACAATGCGTGCATCCTAGCCATGTATGTTTTGTTTGCGATATGTTACGGGAAATTTTGCCTTCTGTTGAGTTCCAAAAACACCCAAAAGTTTTTAATGTTTATTTTTTTGTAACACATGAAAGATACACGATCCATTTTACTTGTGCCTGAGGTATATTTCACACTTTAATTTGTATTCCAAATAATTTTTAATATTTTAAATGCAACAAGAATTCCTAAATACCAAAATTGTTTGGCGGTGTGAACTCGTATAGAACACGACTAATTACATATCACACAGGTTAATATTAAAAATTCTTTCTGCCAAAAATTTGAGTTTGTTTTCCTTGAATGGATTTCAGAACAAAAAAAAGGATTATTTGCTCATAAAGCATTAACCGATCGGTTTCATAACCGTGAAGGACTGTGTTTACTGTGCGGTACGACCTGAATTTTTTAACATAATTCAGGATAATTTTTTGAATGCAACGTAGTCCTTGAGAAACTGATTGTTGTTGTGATTGTCAAGATATCCCCAGCCTTTCAAAGAACACGAATGATCATTTCTGTATTTACAGGTGTAGGTCGGTGGATTCTATCCTTAGCTACTTCGGTCCATCCACTCTTTTAGATCCTCTACTAGTAAAATGAAATTTAACATTTTTTTATCTACGCCTAAATGTCTCAAATGGCATCATTCTTTCAGATTTTCCACAGCTGAATATATCTAAACGAGTTTCCTAGTCATGGTTACACCTTCCGTTCACCTCATCGCCGTTACTTTGATTAACTTAATAAAATTAGGCCTATTTTGTTTTCCCCAGCTTCGTTATTGTTATATGTTCAGAAGTTTTACAACTTTTCATGTTTCTTCTACGTCTGGGTCTTCTTACTTACCTTTTTAGGGAATTACGTCACTCAACCAGTTTCAGCAGTCTACTACCTTGCTTTCTATTTACATGCAAATTTCAACACAATTTAGGGATCACTGATCCTTCTAAACAGTAATATTAAGTAACAATTACGATCCATGAAGTCCATAATTATGTGATCAAGGAATTCTCCCAGGATTTTTCTAAAAGACTTGTGGTAAACAATGCATAACTTCCGGCAGAATAATGGATGTGTCCGCAGAAATTTGAACCTAGAGCCCCCTGAACACAAACTTGGAGCCTTAAAGTCTACACGGCCAGATAAAGCAATATGAGGGTTGTTTGACCGTGCATCTTCCTCATGAAAATAATTTGAAATGCCAACTTGATGCAACAAGGTAATTTTATTAATGTATTCTTAGTTCGACATGTTTCGGGTATTTACGCACATCATCAGGAGCATTAGATGTTGAGTTGAAGCATATGGTTTTCTGTATCGAATTTTTGGATGGGTGGTGGTCTTGAGAGCCGCTGCGTGGGTCGTGTGTACGGTGCGGCTCTCAAGACCACCACCCATCCAAAAACTCGGTACAGAAAACCATATGATGCAACACAACATCTAATGCTCCTGATGATGGGCGTATGTACCCGAAACATGTCGAACTAAGAATACATTAATAAAAATTACCTTGTTGTATCAAGTTGGCATTTCAAATTATTTCAGATCAAGCAATATTTGATCTCGATCTTACGAGGGATGTTAGGTTTTCTGAGACCTGACTATTATTGAGAGACGTGTTCATGTTTGTGTGATTCACATCAATTGATTGCATGCTACGAATTAGTGGAGAGTCCCCCCTATCTTGTCCACAATTTGCCCACAAGTGTAAGACATTTCATAGCTTTCATGCTGAAGATACTCCCGTAGACAACACATATACCCTGATTGTACTGTAATATGTGGCATGGTTAACCAAAGAGGTGTCTGCCGCAGGCGTAAGTAGCAGAGTATAGACGCAATTAACAAGCAGAACTGGGCCTGACTCGACCTAACTATCTGTTTCTAGGCGAATTTCATACAGAAGGCAACTTACCCAGCAGAATTGGCGTGTCTGTTCCGGCTTTATGGCTCAATTGACTCGGTATTCATGAACGGCTGCTGATTACGTGATACATTGCAAATCAGTATTCAAATTCAAAACAACCAATCAGGGAAACCCATGAATGGTTTGTGAAAATGATACAGTACTTTGTCCTAGTTACGTTGCGGTAAGACGCATAAGTTTGCGCAGCGGATTGTTTTAGGGTGTGTACTCAGGGAATTTCATTTTTCATTCTTTAAGGGGGAAAATTTATTGAATGCTCAGCAATGAATGACATTAGTTCTATCCACCAAACAAACTTAAGAAACATAAACTTAAATAACTTTTTATATTAACAGCTGAATTTGACTCTAAAAGTACTAAATTTAAAATATTATTTAAAAAAACGAAAAATTTTGAGACCTTAGAGTGTGCATTGGCACACCCCCGCACCACGTGTCCACACCTGTGACAAAACGTCTAAACAAATCAAGAGACGCATCTACATCTCGTAACGGGGCACCATTTACACGTTTCTGGAAAGTGAAAATGTGAGTAGGTAAAGCTAAGTTTGCGAGGTACGAGTTCTCATAGCGGCCCTGACGAAATATACTCGTAAGTCTTCTGGGAAAGTACGCCGTGTCAGCAGGGAATTCGTCAAGCAGTCAAGGAGTCGCCTTGGACTGCTTGAAGTCTGAATATGAAGGGTTACACTTTTTCGAAACGTCGGTAAATATATTTACCAGTTGACGCTGTATAGCATCCTTGAATACTTCATTCTGCAGGGTTAAAGATTTTCCCATGCTTAGATCAACGCCATGCCATAAAGCTTTATTATGAACGGAGGTAGAGCCAGTGAATTCTTCACCTCGGCACGCGACGTGTTCGGCTTTAAGTTTAAAGCTTCTTCGTCAAAGAGTCAGGAGCCCCATTGCGCCCACTGGATAGAAGGGCTTTGTGACCGTTAATTTATTTTGTTTGGGGATTGAAAAGAGAGGCTGCCTAGAAGGTAACACTGCACGATCCTTCAGGATTCGTATTGATGGAATATTTGGTTGTGGAATTAGGTATTTCAGAGTATTTATTTCTCCATGTATTTCCCACCCCTACAGTTTACATGTCATGTCACCTCGAATATATTTTCCGCCCTAATGGTTCACAAGTCACGTCATATATCAACATACAATTCATAAGACGCCAAGTGTCTTTGTAATTTAGAGAGTGAATAATGTGCAGATGTATGGATGTGTCGACTACTCGTTCAAATTTGTCTAGTTCAGTGACTGACATGAGCGGCGCTGCCGGATGTTCCGTATTCTATCTAGCTTTAACCACCACCACCGTCTGCAGGCCTAGTGCTCGTGCCAGCTGATAGTCTTTCGAAAGAATTTCCCCTTCTTTCGCTGGTCATTGAAACTGATCTAATTACGTGTGAAAAACATACATTCAAATGTTTTAAATTGCTTTTGAAATTGACAGGCGAGTTTATAATTAATTTCTAAAGGGTGTTAAAAAACTATTTTTCGATCGTCCACACACACACTGAAATGTCTGCACTCACATTCAGCATTATAATGTCATTATAGCGTTGACGCATGCAGCTGGATATCTCCACCATTCTTTATTAGGTCCGAACCCGCTATACCTACTTTCGGTGCTGCATTCTCTACCCATACCACACCCCTGTGCACGTCATGGCCTGGCGTCATCGTCTCCTCATTTTAGGCTTCTATTGAAGATCATCAGTTCCTATCCGGGCGATGATACAGCCCCTAATAATGAAATGGAAATTACCCACCCTTGCAACAAGTGAATAATGAAATAATATGGCACACCCTCTCTTTCACTGCCCCATCACGACATGCGTATAGTCAACCTGTATTCAACAACAGAAGAGAGGCTGAGCGTAAGAGTGACTTACGTGAACGCATAAGACAGCAGTATCAAAACATAAATATTTATTGATGCCTAAGACTGTAATAGTGGATAATGAAGTACCGTATAGTGAAATTAGTTGCGTGGATTAACTGTTACAAGGCTAATGGTCACTTCCTGTACATTCAGGTTTAACATTCAAATACTCTATATTCTGCCTACACATTTCTGTGTTTTTTACGGATCTCAGGATAAAGAACGATTATTTATCTACATGTCGTTAAGTGATCGATTTTCAGAACCGAAACAGTGCGTTTACTGCGCGGTACGATTTAATGTTTAAAAGTATTTCAGGTTAATCTTAACTTTTAAAGGGACTGAAAATAAAGAAAAATTTAACGGATGAAGTTCATCTAAACAATATCAAAAAATCATTTTCAGCCTCACAAAAAAAACCCCATATCCTTTATGAAGACCAGTCAGTTAATGTTGCTTAGGAAAACGTCCGATATGTGTTTTAAGAAATATAAAAGTTCAGATAAATAAAATGTGTTTGTATGAATTCAAATTCTTTTAACATTAGACCAGGTAACACGTATATGAGCCCCGTGTTTAAAGAGAGAGAAAAAAGTGACAAATATCACCTAACGTCAGTTACGAGAAAAGGACCCTGTCCTATAACGGGGTTAACGTAAGTGTAATATCCACTAGATAATCCACCCGGTCTTTCATCAAACCTTTTGTGCTGCATAATGACTGATGAACTCATTAGGGTACCATAGAATCTGCACTGCATGCAATTCTAAATGCACCCGGTAAATGACTTGTTATCTCATAGCTTAGCTTCAAACCTTTGCCCATCCATCCTTTCACCTTCTCTTTCCTCTGGTTAAACATCTTTTTCTCTCATGTATCGTTTAACGGTGTGTTAAGTACTGCTGTAACGGAATTTCTTTGTTTAATTACTGTTTATCAAACAAATTTCACAACACAATAGTTGAAAACAAAAGACCAACTTGATGTCACTTGCTATTTTTATTTCGCTTCTTATGGGCTCAACATGTTTCGGACATTAATATATCCATCATCAGGAGCTTAAGACTATTCTGTTGAATTACCTCATTGGTCGTATTGTTCTTGGTTCGATGTGTGTTGGAGATTCGGTGTGGTTGGGTTGGAGTGGTATCCGTGTTGCAGGATGCAGGCTGAAGCCTGCAACACGGATACCACGCCAAACCAACCTCACCAAAACACCAACACACATCGAGCCAAGAACACAGACCAATGTGGTAATTCAACAGAATAGTCGTAAACTCCTGATGATGCATATATTAATGTCCGAAACATGTTGAGCGCATAAGAAGTGAAATAAAAATAGCAAGTGACATCAAGTTGGTCTTTTGTTTTCAACTATTACAATGATGCACGGTCCAGTAAATATAAGATTGTGTAACACAGATTTTAGTGCTTTCTTCAAACACGTTCATTTCTACAATGCTGCAACATAACGGTAATAAAATACTGCTTTTTTATTTATGTTGGCAGTGTGATTAGAGGGGGAAATGTAATTTCGAGAACGTTTGAGAATTGCTGGCATCAGACACAGGTGAGAGTAACACGAGGGTGATTCACTGACAGACCAGGCGCCTTATACATACTTATAGTGGGACTAACTTCAATGCAGGTACCCTTCGTAACAGGCATATATAATACTAGGTGCTGCTTTAAAATGAATGGTGTTCTTATTCCCTGTCACAGATAATTCAGTTATGCGTGTTTATAAATTGAAACAAATGTCATGCTATGAGGCCGTCCAACATTACAACACGGAGTAATCAGCCAATAAGTAAATTTATTTACAATACAATCACAATTTTATTCTGGACCAGAGACCGCATGATCTTGTACAGCCATTCTAATATAATGAGATGTCTCAAGATTCGGGATAAAGGAAATATTATACCCTGAAAATGAGGTCGAATCTGCACCCGAATTACTGATAGTAACACGACTTCACACCTCAAAATTCCACAGTTTCAGAACATCATATCTAAATTGTCAGTATACATTAATTAAGATATCAGTTGTTTGCGGACACATAAAATATGATAAGATATATTTTACGAAATAAAAATCTCATTGTGCCTCATAATAACACAATGGTAGCGAAATGAGTGTCTGTTGGTGTGGTGGTAAGTAAAGGATTACAACACTACCGAAACAATTTAAAAACCCTTGCCAGGGAAATGAGGTTGGAGACTTGCGGTATGCAGACAGTGTTCAACATCACAATGCTGAAATTGAAAATAAAACAAGAACAAAATATCCAGAACAATACAAAACGGAAAAAAGAGGAAAGAGAATAGGAATTTCTGCGTTTTGCATCTATTTACATGTTTCGCTGGTTCTCTGCATGACCCAGAGTTTAGTATAAAAACAAAAGCAGCAGCGAATTTTTCGTCAAATGCTAAATGCTGCAACGTATGTGGGACACAGAAGGGTGCAGAGTAGCTAAGAGCAACGTACATTTCTTTACCTTGCTGGTTAGCCTTCAGTTTACATTCTTTTGTTCTAGCTCCTCTGCCTTAATCCGTAGAACTATAATACAAATATAAAAACCCATAACTTTGCCTACTGTTTTATATAGGTAAGAATGTTTGTCTTCCATATTTAAGGAGGGACATACATTGGCCACTGTTTTGCTGACTAGAAAGTTCTGACCTATTGAAGGTGTAAAAAGAGGCTGGGAATAATGCATATTAAACAACCACATACATTTATTTATCTCAGTATTTAACCAACTTCATACACAAAATGTTTCGAGCACATGTGCTCGAAACATGTAGAGGCATGAAATGAAACTTATTGTAGAACAAATTTTGTATATCAGTTTGGTTAAATACTGAGATAAATATACTGAGATGCACGGTCAGCAAAAGTAAAAAAAAACCATATAAATATTCTGCACAAATATTATTTTATTCAAGTCAAAGAGAATGGGAGGTGCACGACATATATTACGCATGTGGTAAATGAACAAGGCATATAAAACTTCAGTTTCCAAAACTGAAAGGGAGAGAGAATTTGAAAGATCCAATTTTAAGCCAGATGATACATGTAATATTGAATATATTTGTCAATGAAAGGCAGGGCAAAATAATGTTTTGTTTGAGATAACGAATTTTGGGATTCAAAAAGGAAAAACTTTGTTAAGTAACTGAGCGAGAAACAACTTCCCACGTGTCGTTCTGCCCCACTGAGTTCTACAGTACGCTTTAAGTTGGGTCCACACTTGTAACGTTACCGCGTAACATAACACCGTATCGTGACAGTGTGAACGGGGCTCGTGACCGCGTAACCAGCGTCACGCTGCACGTACACACTTGCTCCGGCCGTAACCGTATCATCCCTTTGATGTGACAGCCAAATGCCGACAGCGCACCGAACAAGCCCGTTACGTTACCGCGTAACCAACTTTTGATACGTTACGCGGTCACGAGCCCCGTTCACACTGTCACGATACGGTGTTACGTTACGCGGTAACGTTACAAGTGTGGACCCACCTTTAGATGTATACCAATCAGGTTCTCAAGCAGAATTTCCAGTGGTTGCTTTTGAAATTTAAGATTCTTTTGTAACAACGAAATATAAAATAAAAAATTTACGAAATTTAAAACAAATCGTGTAAATAAAACTGTTATTATTTTAAAATTTACAGGCGAACTTCCTACCAATGCAAAATAATATTTGGTACGTGAAGGCTGACATATAAACGCACATTCTTGAACGAAGGCTGTCGGCCGTGTAGAAGAGACCTGCTCTCATTCTCATGAAACAAAAATAAATTTTAAAAAATGTACGAAAACGCCGTCCCAAAATTGAATGTAAGGCTTCAATAAAACGTTTACATATTTGTAACGAAAATAACTGCAGGAAAATCGTTGGATCCATGTAAAATATAAATTTGAACTTCAAGACGCATTTATAAGTATCTATTAAAGATTGTCCATTTTAAGGTTAGTTTTATTCTTCAGTGCTGTTGTTTTATTTATTTATTTTTCTGTGGAGACGTGACAAGCACAGATTGACGATGAAAACCATCTGTGGATGTCACACCGTGCCATTGGGCAAATATTTATAGAAATTTCGAAGGAATGCAGCGCCCAATGCCTTCGTCTCCGCAGTCAAGCTGTGCTTGGGCTGATTGATCCTGAAGATGAGGACGTTAGGCTCCATAATCCTTCGAAACTTCGGTAAATATTGAAGATCCGTCATGACGTATCCACACAGTAACACACCTGGGAAAACCTCATATCTCGCAAACATACGGGTGCATTACCTGACACATTTGCCACACGCACCCAACCTCCTCCAACGAAACTTTTGTCGTCGCCATGTCTCCAATTTACTTATCAACGCTTTATCGTAATTCTATATTGTGTTATGTGTGGTTACGGTTTCTACATCTGTACCAAATTTCACACTCCCATTTCCAATATTGCATTAGTTATCACCAAAAGGAGGCTACTTTTTTGCAAGGCGGTTAATTTTTTTTAAATGTTAGGATATATTATTTTAGATAGAAGTTTTTGTTTAAGAAATTATTACCTTGGCAGGAGATGCATACTGTTAGAGTTCATTTACTATGTATTCCTGCACAACTCCAAATATATTTGCTTTATTTTTGCTTCAGGGTCACAATTTCAGCGTGCTTCCTACTGTCATTAATAACTGGTCAACTAAACATAAGCACATTGGGTGTTCTGTAATGACATAATGACCGAACAAAGATTCGCAAAAATCAGCCAAGTTGTTAAAAAGTTGAAATAGAGGACACAGACAGACAGACAGACAGGTAGATAGACAGTCTTTCTCTCCCACAAGCACACAAAACACACAGAGAAGCAGCATGGTGATCTCATCAAACTACTTTGTCCCACTCCCGTATTTCATAAGGAAACCAACCCAAATAATACAAATTTCCTGAAATCATCGTTATAAATCTTACGCTAAAATTTATTGTTCAGTCCTTCTTTTTCTGTACATAAGTAAATTATGGATCTGAATCGTGCCACAAACACAGCACAGGGGCTTTTCATATAATTACCACTTGTGACATGCAAGGAATCAATCAGGGAAATTAAATTTTCAAATTTGCATCCATTGTCTTAGAGAAGGCACATTATGTAAATTACCTGAGTGGAATATGGCATGCTTACCGCAACAAGCAGAGCAGTTTGCCTCAAGCACTTTCCAGCACTTTAAATGTTTAATGAACACGCATGTCAACAGTTAAGTTACAGGGTACATGTACACCTACATGTATATCGGATCATCTTAAAGTATGTAATTAAAAGAAAACAACGCCGTTATTTGTACTTGTTCAGTTTAGGAATCAATGATTGGTTCTTACCAAAGTGGCCATAAAATTTGAGTCTCAGGTTTAGGTCTTTAGTTGCTGTCCTCCCAATGCTAAGTACCGAGTCCGATGTCAGGTTAATTTATGTGGGTTTTTTGACGCACCGAGTGGAACTGGGTTAGGTTTTTCCTCTTAAGAGTTTCGATTTCTCCCCTGTCAGTATCATTCCACCAGTGTCTCTATACTCACTCTTCCATCTATCAACAACGACTGCTTAATCTTAACAAACAACAACATCCTTAAACAACAAACTGTCTACATTAAAATGTCTACATTTTTAGCACATAACGCGGTTATGGGTTTCGTATGATACGGTGAAAAGGTAATTATTCCTCTATATAATAACAACTGATCGGTCTTTATAGTGAAGACTCAATTTTTACTCTGCGGAATAGTAACTAAACTTCCAAACATAGTGCAGATCCATTTTATTGTCCAAAGTCTTAACCTGCCTTCTCAAGAAATAGACTTTATACCCCTACAGTTGGTTCTGTAGTTCCATTATATCTTATTTCATAAATGCTTAAATTTGGGATTTCGGACATTTTTTTTGAAAGGCATTGATATGTTGCTTGTAAAGTACGATTTGGTATATTTATAAGATTTTAGTGACAGTGTGTACACACACACACATGGGACTGGAGAGCAGTTGTGAAGAATACAAAACTATAATTTCTTTAAGAAGTGAAAAATGTGTGAAATATATTTATCCTAACATATATATTTTTTTCCAACGAATATCTTTAAACTTCTTGAACCTTTTACTTTGGACTTTGTACTTATTTAGTAACCATACACAAATGTAATTCCATCGCATGCTATTATTCTTTATTAACAATTTTCGATGCATTTGTTGGTTAACGTAAACGTACAAAATATTCGTCAAAGCACGGATGTGGAACACATGACATAGTTATTGTGATACTATAGCCTGAACTATTTTGTGATTTCTACTCAACAGTAAATTTTCAACGTAATATCGTTCCGATTGTGTATACTTTATTGTATATTTAATGTGAGTGGATTTTAAAACTACGTATTGCTTTGTATTGCGCGTTCTTATCCAGGAGTTTGTTGAAATGTTGACATTAGTACATCAAAAGGCATAAATTATCAACAACGAGTAATTTCATAACCACGAGCACACATCAAAAAAACACAAATAATTTTGTGCTGCGGCATGTAGCTTAGTGCAGTAAAACACGGAAACTTTAAAGGGCGCACAAAACTACAGAAAAGAAATGAGTTTGACAGTATGGTATAATTGTAATCGTGAAACAAGGCTGCCAAAGTAGGCAGCATGTCAGGAATGAACGTGTAAATAAAGGTGTCTCTGCATTAGTGCTGAAATTGTTCCATTATTCAAGTACATACTTATGAGATTATTTTATTTCAAACTTTTTAATATTATACGAGAGAATATATCTTCAAAAATTATCTTATTTAAGTGAAAGGAAAAAGTGAGTAAAATATATTTTAGATTATATAAATCGTATGTACTTTATTACGCGTTTATACGTGTGCGTGATTATTGACCCATTTTACTTACTTACTTAATTACTTACTCCATGGTGCAGAGTCCTTCTTGAGAAGCTAACTGGTTTGCAGCTAGTCAAGAAATTCCCCGCATTTCAAGGAACCCGAAGGTGCATTACCGCACTCACAAGCGTCCGCCACCTGTCTCTATCCTGGGCCAGCCCAATCCAGTCCATATACCCACATCCCACCTCCTGCAGATCCATCCTAATATTATCCACCCACCTACACCTAGGTCTCCCCAGTTGTCTCTCTCCCTCCGGTTTCCCCACATAGACCCTATTGACCCATCACGAGACAAAATTAACGAATATTTTGCTGTATTAAAATGACACCATTATTTTAAAGTTATGATTTTAGTACGATGACAAATTTTTAGAAAATTGGCACATTCTGTAGCCTCGTGTTTTGTGCCCAATGGTGGAAATTTCATTCCAAATCACAATGTATTTAAAATATTCATGAACGAAAGCAGTGGTTTGTACAGCAGGATTTAAACTGAAACTGTAAATACCTTCCACTTTTATCTTAAAAAGTGCTTCACAATATAAGCGTTTAAAGACATTTTCAGAACCCACGTTTTTACATTTCTGAATGTGCAGACAAGATAGCCATATCTTATCTCGTCGCATTCTTTTAAAGAGGCAATTTTCCCCGATTTCAGTAGTAAGCATTCTTTCAAAACGTTATCTAATTATGTTTAATCACGAAGTAAGAGCCCAAGGGACCGCACTAAGGGCTTTAACTACGTTCATAACCATCCTTCCATTTACAAAATGTAAAGATTTTCCCTCAGAGACTCCAAAGAGAAGATACCTTGTGCCCATTATGCTGCTACGGGGAACCTTGTTTCTCCAGTACAGAATATTGGCCACATTAACCGTGTTAATGAACACGATCGAAGTCCCCCTTTCTCCCTTATGCAGGGGGAATTGCTACCCGTGATAACCAACCAGGCGCCTGGAGCGCGGCTCAACAGCCACACTCAGCCTTCCGAAATATGCCACTTTCATAACACCAGTGTCGGCGCATGGATACTTTGTTTTAACTTTACGCTCATTTGCTTAAAGGAGTATATCTCAGTCGCTTCTTGTTCCTGCAGCTATCTCCCGTCTTCATACATTACCCTTCTTTACGTGATCATATAAACAGATAATGCAATGGGAATAACACACAGAGGCAAAATAACACTCTCGCAATGAAAGTATACTATCATCATGCATCAGCACTGTCGAAATTCAACAATTTTCTAAGTCTCCTTTCAGTATTAAAATTTTTTCACACTTTAGATTTAAAAAATTTTTAATTTAAAATTATTTTGCCCCAGACTTTCTCAGATAGGTTTCTTTTATCTAATAACATGTTAATGTCCTATTGTTTTGATAGTACTTGACTTTGATAATGTGCACGGGAAATTCATCATTGCGGTAGTTACGGATTTTGCTCTTTATAATTCTCTCATTGACTAAAAGTCGCCTTTTTCAGGCTAATTTATCCTGCCATATTAACTTAGTACAATATTGTCAATATATGATAAGTGTGCCTAATGTTTGTGCTTGTTTCTGAACAGTGAATACAAATATATAAACATTTACACTCACACACACGTAATCTCATATTCCTGTTGATTTTATAGCACAAAATATGGAGTCATATTCCTTACGAAAAAGAGTTACAATTCATATAATATATTTAGAATATATATAAAATGTATTAGTGTAATATTTCGCACTTCAAGGTTTGAAATTTCAATTGAAGTTGGACTGTGTATGAATATTCTTTCAGTCATCCGGTCATGTTTGTATGTTTGCGACACAGGAGAGTCAGAGAGCATATAAAAGAAGAGAGACCTCATATTCGGTATATTAATATTTACAGTCAAACATAACTATATTTGCCTCTAGTATTACAGAAGGATTATAACAACGACATGTTTCGGCCCTATATGTGGGCCATCTTCAGGTTTACGACTAGACTTACGTATAAGTTATACAGGAATGAGTGGAGTGTTCGTGGGGAGTTCTGGGGGAGGGGGGCGGGTCGAGATCTCATTATAACAGTGGGTACCATGGTCCCGTGTTTTTCAGGTGGACTACCAATAGTAGTTTTGTAGTGCCCTTTTTTCAAGGTGGGTACTACTCTTATGCTAGGGATGTAATATAAGTACAAACATAATTACAATATAGGGTATACCTAGGAGTTAGCGTGCTAAGGTACTAAAGTACAATAGTCCTCTCATAACCTTAGGATTTTTCCGTATCAGCTTTTTTATGTGATGCGTGGTGTACGCATCAATATGTTTTTATAGATTATTCAAAGAGATGTGTTTTCACTGAGTTGAGGCGGTTTCTTCTCTGGCGGTGGCTTTCGCTCGTGTAGTGAGGACGGTCTTTGTGGAAGAGGTGGGAGTCGATCTCGCTGGTAATCCGTGAACTGATACTTGCTATAAAAACATACTGATGTGAACACCACGCATCACATAAAAAGCTGATATGGAACAATCCTAAGGTTATGACAGGACTATTGTACTTTAGTACCTTAGCACGCTAACTCCTAGGTATATCCTATATTGTAATTATGTTTGTACTTATATTACACCCCTAGCATAAGAGTTGTACTTACATTATATCCCTAGCATAAGAGTAGTACCCACCTTGAAAAAAGGGCACTACAAAACTACTAATGGTAGTCCACCTGGAAAACCCGGGACCATGGTACCCACTGTTATAATGAGATCTCGGCCCACCCCCTCCCCCAGAACTCCCCAAGAACTCTTCACGCATTCCTGTATAACTGATCCGTAAGTCTAGTCGCAAACCTGAAGATGGCCCACATATAGGGCCGAAACATGTCGTTGTTATAATCTTTCTGTAATACTATAGGCAAATATAGTTGTGTTCGACTGTAAGTATTAATATACGAAGTTCCTTACTATCGTACTAACACAATGGGGATGACGCACATCATAACTCAAATTCGTTGGACGCACAACAAGATACATTTCATTAGACAAAGTAAAGAGTTAAGATAATTTATGATTCTACATGGACTCAGTGGAATTGACGTTAGTTCGCTGTGAACAACATCGGTCAATTAATGTCCGAAAAATTAAAGGCTTTAGTAGCAAGAGAGCGAATTAAGTGTAACGTAACATTCAGGAACGTTCGCGCAGTGGAAAAACTGTAAGTATGACACATTGTGAGTGTGTGTTTGTGGCCTTAGTTATCCAACATACAAAGCGCATGCGTCATGTCTTCTGTGACCTGTTCGACTCTAGAGTTCTTTTCCACATCCTCTCATAAACGGCACGACTTTCGAAATAAAAAAAAAATATTGAACATACGTGTTTTGGTTTTCTCTACAACTATTTCTGGAATATTTCTCAATATAAAAAGTATTTGGCGAGATATTATTAAAAAAGGTATATAGATCTTCACGTAAAGTATCCGTTATTTTCGACAGTTTTTATTGAAATTTGAATTTTCAAGATAGATTTTCGAAAAATATAGAAACATCAAATTTCATTAATATAGGAGTGGGAACCGAGTTGTTTCATGCGGACGGACGGAAAGACGAACAGACTGACAAATGTGACGAAGATATTGGTAGCTTTTCCTAATTTTGCGAAAGCCCCTAAAAACTGTAGGAATAGTGAGAAAAAGAGCCTTTGCGTTATTATGGAATTGGACTGCGCATAATAACGTCGTATCACTTAAAGTGACATTTTATAAGAGCGGCCCATCCCTGACGCCACTTCTGCCTGGGATCAGATTCAAGCTTCTGGGGTGACAGACCAGCCGCTGTGTTTACATCATGGCTTCTCTTTTTGTGAGAAGCTACTCCCAAAAGTGGCCCACAATCTCGCGTTTTCCAGCTTTCTGAGTTATGTTTCTACATATCTGCTAGGACTCCCCGGACGGGGGATCGGCCTACACAGGACAACACAAACATAGAATTAAACAGACATATATCCGTGCCCTACGTGAGGTTCTGCCCTATGATTTCGTTTTTCCAGCCATAGAGGACACCAATTTACACACTCTAGCATACACCTTCAGTACAGAGACAAGTGGTTCTTACGCCAAGTGTTGTTGTTTTTTACTTGTGCCAACGGGAACCTGTGTACAGCTTTATGTACTCCGTTTCTGACATGGTCCCAGTATTAGTTAAAGCGGAAATGATTCCTTCACCGCAGCTTCGATACGTAAATCTGTTATTTATTATTAGGCTCTGAAACAGATCATAAAAACTTTCCAAGATGGTGGAAAAGGCAAAGAAATTTGTGAAATATTGAGCATAGTTAATAAATCGTTCATAAATCATAGGGACGCAGTAGGCCGAGTATTCTAACTTATAGCGTAAGACAGAAACTCATGACACGTTTCAGGTGGGAAAAACTGTAGGAGATAGGCCGCTTTAGTACACAGCATTTTAATACTAAAGTGGATCTTAAATTATAAATGTAGCGGGGTGTGAAATTTTTGACGACGAGTGTCGAATGTATGACCAGGAGAATAAATCAGCTTCTTAAAAAGGGTTAGGTTAGGTTAGGCTAGGTTAGGTTAGGTTAGGTTAGGTTAGGTTAGGTTAGGTTAGGTTAGGTTAGGTTAGGTCCCCATGGAGTTAATTAGTTAATTACTGGCCCATATTTTCGGCAATATGTTATTTTCAATCACTAAATGTGACACGAGAGTAAACAGAACTGGATTTATAAACTCTAAGATCTGTTATTGTTAAAACCGTCAGATATTAAATCTCATTTCAAATATTGCTTAGTATGTTTAGTTATAGTGCTCAATTTTATATAAGCGCTTGTTCAGATATAGAAAACTAAACAGTTATAATCCCACAGATAAATTAATTATGCGCAACTCTTAATATTATTTTTAAAGAATATTTATATTATCCCTTTAACTGCTAAGACAAACCTACATTATATTTGTATATTCGATGCCACCGCGCAGTCAAGCCACTGCTTCTCGGATGTAAAAGAGGCAAGCAAATGCTGTGGAAGTAACTGTTCTCTTGTTCCTGGAGGATCAAATAAGAAACACAATTACATTATGTGTGTAGGACGTAGAATTTTTGAACGTTTAACCTGTTGTTGCTCAGGAAAAATCAGTTTTCAAAAGGATAAAAAGGTTATTCTTGTCACGAAAACAAGATTAGTGAAAACTTCTCCCATTATCGGATAGCACTAAATTTTCATTCTGGTGATCAAAATAAGCATTCATTTCTACAGGGTTATTCGAAATGATTGTCGGGGTTTTATTAACTTGTCATACACAGTACATTTGAGATAGGAGTATGTGTATTTTTTTATTTAATAGAACAGCACTTCAAGTTTTTGTTCCATGCCTTACAGGTGCTCTATATGTGCACCCTTTGTGATTCTACAAACATCAACACGATAATCGAGTTCTTTCGAAACTGTCTGTAGCATTTCAGCAGTGATGGTTTCAATGGCGGTTCTGATTCGTACCTTCAGTTCCTGTATACAAAGGGTGCATATATAGATCACCTATAAGGTATGTAACAAAAACTTGGAGTGTTGTTCTATTAAATAAAAAATACACATACTCCTATCTCAAGTGTTTTATGTAATAACAAGTTGTTAAAACCCCAACAATCATTTCGAAATACCCTGTATTTTCACAGCTTATCGACACGTACCATTACATGAATGAACACAAGAATTTGTTCGGTGTTGTAATTCTTCTTTTCTTGTTATTGTTTATTTATTTGTTGCAGAGCTAACCAGATGACCCTACCCTTCCTCAAATCCCCCATCCTTGAATAGCAAGTTAATAGCTTACACGAAACTGCGACATATTTAACTCTGAGTTCAAACGCAAAGGCAGATCTGTCCAGACGTGTACCTAAGCATTCCTTGAAGAATCTGAAGGAGTGGATTTATAGCGCCACGAGTTAAAAATCTTGGAACTAGTTGAAACTGAGCGGTCAGTTTTAGGCTACTTCATCCCTTGGGAAAGGAGTCTCTGTACCGAATGGATGGAGGACTGGAAGGACGCCAGGGCTAACACTGACAGCGTAGCGACGGCATATTTCAATTGAAGAAAAACTGTATAAAGACTAGCCACAGATATTGAAATGAAACAAATGTACTTTACTGAGAGAGAACCCCCTTATTACTGATGTCTGATTGAAGCCTTCTACATGCGCAACATAATATACACAAAGAACAAAATTGAATAGAGTGAAAGGAGCAACACTTGAGCATAGGCGCACATTATACAAATTTGTGCACATACTTTCTATAACGATATCTGAATGTTAAATTGTTGGATACTATATTTTAAATTCGGGATTGTGCACTGTAGGTGTATGTCTGCATAAGCCTAATATGTCCAAATATTCCACGTGAACCTACATGATCGTGGTAGATAGCACATCCATTACATCACAAATCTGGTACATTGTAAAGTGGTTTAAATTTAATTCTGGAAGTTAGAGACACAAATATTTCCTTTAACTACTGGTCATTAAAATTTTCTAGGATTTAAAATTTACATCTTTGTATCTATACATGCATGGGTGTTTTATTGACATATGAAGTATCGTATACTTATGCTGTTCTTCTTTAATTACCTTAAGTCTCTCGACACCTGATCCAGGAGGCCAGAACATGTAGGACATTAGTGGAAAAGGATTAGGAGGTTCTCGCTATACACAGTTTATTTTATTGGTTTTAAATTTATGATTTAATAAATAAACACCCGGTATTACACAAGGCTATATGTGACGCCTCTGTGAAGTGAATCACGGTTAAACTCTCAAAGCCTAGCGCCAACTTTATGTACCATCAGGTTTAATATTTAACAATTCTACACGGTACTTACATTGCATTTATGTGTTTTGTATGGCCTTCAGTGCAAACAGCAGTTTTTGCCTCATACAAAATTAACATATTGCTTTTATTACCGAGATGGAGAATGTGTACTGTGCAGTACGCTCTGAGACCTTTTATAAAAAGAGATATTTGGTATTTATAGAGTGTTAAAGATGGAAAGTCTTATCTTGGTGAGTTCTATGTGTGTTGAACACGTACAAGGTATATAAGATTATTAAAATAGAAAAATGTTCCAGATCTGAGTTCCATTCCACTCTCGTTCTATTACAAACATATGTTGGCGCGAATTAAGGTTTTCAGTGGACCCGCCATCCTTGTGACAGAGAAGACTCGACCGGCTCGACTCTCAGTTACAGTGCACAGTACTTCTTAATGCGTTTAAATATTAAACAAGTTAGAAAGTGGTTTTGCACACGCTGCGAATGGCACAAAACAGACTAGCAAAGCAGACGTGGGAGTGTCTCCCAGAGGGAGAAGATCTGTTGGAAGACGAGGGAGGTATTGCTAACACCCACGAGTGTTCGTGAGTGTAATTGTAGTGATGAAAGTTAATAAAGCAGAAGTAATATCAAAAGATACACGATTATTATCATTATGTTGACCTATTTAATTTCTGAGGTTATGTACTTATGTAGAAATTAAGTTTAAACCTCAATGAAAACAGGGAGTAACTGTTATCGTAACTAATCAAAATTAATGTCTGATGTAGTTTGTCAGGTTTACAGGACAGGTGTTATCCAAATCATGATCTTTTATACAGTGTAATGTAAATATGTTTTCTCTGGCGTTGCAGAGAAAAATATTGCTTCCATCTTTAGGGGAAATTAATTTTGTTTAATGGGAAATACAGGTCTTTAACAGCCGCGTGAAAACGGGAAAAATTAGTAATATTTTGAACAAAATTATTTAAAAAGTAATATGTAATTTTTTTATTTTTTAGTTAACGTTAGTTGTTTAAGTTGATAATACTGATTTATTTTCGTTTTTCTGAAACATATAATATTATTAAAATTTCTTCAAATTTAATCTAAATTTGAATTCAGCATTATTTACAAATATTTCCACATTTTAATGTTCTATTTATTATTTCTTATTTATGTGCATTCTATACTTTTTGAATTCTTTTCACTATGTACTTAAGTGACCTTGAATTTCCGTACTGCACTCTCAAGAACAAGCAATACATTAAAGTTGCGTCTCATACGTGACTGTGTTTACATATAATTTTACTGCTATTTACCGTTCTAACAAGACATATATCAAGTACCATACTATAAATATGCATGTGTATTTTTTTGCGGTATTTTATTTATTTCATTGCTACATAGTCTTATATTCTTGTACACTATTTTCCATATTATGTACACGTGTCCCCCTTGCAACTGTATTGAAAGTTTCCATGATGTTCTATACGTATATATTTCTATAGGGGGTTCGAAATCCAGAGGGCCGTAATCGGATCACAAATTTAGATCGATTCTTTAAAAGGCACAATATCCCAACTTTGACTATATCTATATTCGCGACAAAGTAACATACAGGACTACACATTGACAGTCTGTTTATGAGAGAGAATAAGAATTTTCTTAGTTTTTGGGCAAATTATATACATTCAGTTTCTGAATAATTAAAAACATGAAAATTCACGTAAAATTGAAGTAGCACTACAAGGACAAAATGTAATGAACAGTTTTCTAATTTGAAGGTTTGAGGGTGGTACTTCCAGGAATGCAACACTTATTTTGAGTTGATGTGATACGAAAATAGAACTGTAGTATCAAACCTGGAGTAGAAAGCAAAAATTAATATTTTAAGAATACAAAGTTTAACATTTTCCCAAGAAGAATTTGCGGTTGAACATAATCCGGGAGTACAAATGCTTTACTTAGTCATACGGGACCTACATTCGGTTACTCACTCTAAAATAACGTTAAAGCATTCAAAGAAACAACAAAAAGTATTCAAGAAAGGAGAACAATCCAAAACACACCATCCCTCCGGCATTTGTTGCGCGCTATTCAATTCAAACTTTATTTTCTACATTTGTATAGCTGCGATTGCCTGCTCTTCGTATTTGCTATATTTTGATACTTTAGCCACGAGGTAGTCCTCTTGAGCACGTTGCTTCTAGTCGATCACGTACAGAAGAGGGACGGAAATGTGTTTATATATTCGTCGAGGTTACTAGAAGGATTTTAGAGTACTTTACACTCCAGATCCTGGTGACGTTGTAGATTAGTGAGCAAACAGTGCAGCACAGTACGCTGTTCAAACAACCAGGCGTCTGTAACACAGCAACAGACCACTGGACCTTGTAATGCTCCTTACACGAGATACAAATTGCGCTTTTAGATACCGTGTCAATGGTGGAGAGGGAAATGTTTTATTTAACGACACAGCAAATCGCTAAGACTTGCTAGCTCCCGTAATGCACGAATAAAAACAGAGTATGAAATTTTCGTTGTTACACCGTGCATGTTGTTGAGTTATTCAATTATTACACCAACTACCGCACATATATAAAATTTATAAAATTTACACATTAAAACATTAAAAACGATCCGACATGTTTCGGTCCTAGGATCATCATCAGGGAGCCATATCGTCCTTGCTAAAGTTACACTATAAAAAGTCACATTAAT
>Ga0123352_10002801_pt1 | contig 24736 bp, 12 predicted proteins | sample TergutLab28metaG_FD_89700 | JGI IMG/M metagenome (GOLD analysis project Ga0123352, IMG submission 89700) | Labiotermes labralis P1 segment gut microbial communities from Petit-Saut dam, French Guiana - Lab288 P1 | ecosystem: Host-associated > Arthropoda: Insects > Digestive system > Gut ...
TCGCAGAGACCTCTACCTGACAACACACAACACTCACAACAGACAGACATCCATGCCCCCGGTGGGATTCGAACCCACAATCTCAGCAGGCGAGCGGCCGTAGACCTACGCCTTAGACCGCGCAGCTACTGGGACCGGCAACTGACCAGTTATATTTGTAAATTACTGTTATCCTGCACATAGTTTTTAAAATGATGCATTTTGCACATCGACGACCGGCATTTCTTTGTATATAAATCTTTCTGAAGATAGCTTTCTCGTGCCGAAACATGTAGGAGGTTATATTTTGAGATAATACAATTTAAGTATTTTTAAAATATAAGCGAATATTGTTGGAATTGTATGGCAGTATCGTCAATGCACAGAGTGTGAATAACATGAAGGCAATACATCTGAGTAATGTTACCTGGACTGTGCTGGCTCAGTGTTTGGAATAGAGTGACGGGCTTTCGTGATAGCGATGTTGAAATGTTGGGTTTGATGCCGCATAGTTGGTCAGTGACGTTTAATTTCATGGTACAGCTCAGGCAGTTAGTAGACGTCTTCTCGCCGCGGACATCTGGGTTTGATCCCAGAGGATTCTATGTTGGACGTGTGGTGCACAGAGTGCAACTGAAACAGGATGGCAGTACCACCGAATAGTTCGGTTTGTCCCTGTCAGTTATTATTACACCAATCCGATATAATCTTTTTCATTCATTTTTTTCAAAACTGATTAATCCATGTACTGAAAACCTAGGCATAGATAAAAGTAGGGGTGGGGGAGCTTTTATTTTGTTCACAACTTTGTGATTTTCAAGTACTTTAAAAAAATGTTGAAATAAATAAATAAATAATTTTCTTACTAGAAAAGAGGGCCTAATGAAATCTGGGCCTTTTCTTTTGAATTTTACGCAGCGTAGAATTGTGGTTTCTTGCCGACTTTTCTGGACACCATATTGTTTCTATCTTGAAGGGTCATGCAGTCTTCTTGGACTGCTTGACACTTGAAGATGGGACCGGTGGTTTGTGCCGAAACGTCGGTAAGAAACTACCATTACACGCTTCTTAATATCCTCAAAATATACAGTTCTCATCTGAATCGCGGCGGAATCCTGAAATCACGCATAGGATGTAATAAATTTGAAATCTGAATGAATTTCTATATTCATTCATTTTCGAGGGATTTTTGTAAGTGTATAAAACTTTGCTCCTTTTATCACGTGTAACAGTGCTTCTGCCTTTTTTGAAACAGTGTGATTAAAACCGTGGGTAGAATTAAAGGCCGTCTTGCAGAATGTTAATTATTGTAAGTGTCTAAGGAAAGAAAGGGACGAATTCAGACCTATCCACGCCCAGACAGACAGTTGGACGTGACGTATAGGACATAACTGACCTACACAATCTGAATGTACTTTCAGGTCATTACATGGTTATTGTAGGAGGGATAAAGAAATAACCATCTAAGTGTGCATCACAGTACATTCAGTTTATGGTTATCCAACATTAAGTTCACTTTGGAACAAGAGATTCGGTTCGGTAAACAGTAACCCGTATTCTTCTAACCTGTCGATGTACAAAACGAAACTTTACAACACTGCAACCCGTCTGTTAGTAAATGTGATTTTTTTAATTGTAGGTAATAAATCATTTAATAATTGTAACATTTTGAACTGCTTACAGAGTTGGTGCGGAGCTTTAAAATGTATATCTGTAGCTCAAAATTAACATACTTGTTCGTGTCCTAGATATCTGTCGAGTAACAGCCAAACAATAACGTTCCTGGACGCTAAACAATGTCCGGGGATGTGGAAAACTCTTTGACGGCAGTGTCGTCTGGTATCGCCGAGAGACTTGCAGATGTACCTCGGTTAGCTGCGTAGGCTTTCCGTGTCTTCTTCTAAGGTTTACACCTGTATGGCAAAGGCTGAACTTGTCCCGTTGACTCGATTGTCTGAGACTTCTGACTCACATTTTCAGTCTTTTTTTATAACGCTTCTTGATCCCCACTATCAAAATAAGCACACAACCAAGATTAAGGCCTGGTTCAGAAATTACTTTTTCTGAATTGTTCACATACTTTTTCAGTATAGGTGTCGGATCTTTTCAAATCTTTTGGAAGAAATTTAAAAAATGTAACTATCGCTAAACGTCAGGGACATAATGTGTTCTCATTTATCCATATTATCTAAGAATAAATAAAGTTTGCCATTGGAAGGAATGAAAGACTGAAGTTACGTAGTTGATATTGTTATTTGTAAGTGACATTTACTCATTTATATTAATAAGTTGATTTACAAACTTCCCCTAATCTCAGAACGCCCCTTTATAATTATTGTATGAATACAAATGATTTTGGGTTATAAAAAAATTAACTTATCTTTATATGTAAGGTAAATCAATTCCTGTAGAATCCTATTACAGGACCAGAGGGTACCAGGAGTTTAAGGCTCCCTGATTTCGAGACAATCGGCAATTGAAGGTGGTAGTGTTATAACCTCTACGCTGTGTCCGCCTTTACCCCCTAGGAAATATTTCTAGTACACATTCCTGTTAGAGGCTAAGTTGACCCCTGGGCCATATTTCGGCCAGAATCGAGCCCGCGACCTTCGAGCTTGTAGTTATTTTTATGAAGGGAGGATTGATTCACTTAAAACTGACATTTGTACTGGCATTCCAAAATACATTTCATTGCTACAGTATTGCAGTACCCAGAGTGGTTACCATAATTACCGCAAAACAATAATTTCCCCCTACTGTGGGCTGTGTCATGGCACAGGCCTTTAGTAGCTGCCTTATCGGCGGAGGTTCGGTTTTTATCCCAGGCCAGTCAGTTTAGATTTTGTCGCATAAGAAGTGACACTGGAACAAGTTTTATTCCTAGAAATCAGCTTGGGCTTTCACCTGTGGTGTTATTACACCAATGATCTATACTCACTTTCTCATCTATCCTTACGCAATAGGAGCTTTAAATTGAGAGTGTCCTTGTATAACAATTTAGAACTACTTATTAGGCTTACTGAGAGAGGACCACCGCTTCTAGCATTCTACCACAAACCCTACCAGTCGTTTGGCTTGACCATGCAAGAGTTACGTGGAAGAAAGGTTTAAAACAGTAACAATGAAATATGAATGCGAGTCAGACATAGCGGGTAGTGTGAGTGAAGGGACGATGACGACTAATTGCTCGCTTGATTTGGCTAAGCTTGTGCCGTTTTCTGGATGCAGAGGTGATGTATTTGTTAACGTCTACTTCACAGAACCTCCCTCCGCAGACGCGAATAAAAGACGGGGCGAATACAGCAGACAAAGATGCATTTAAATATAACTTTAATATTGTACATTTTCCACGCAATTGTATTATATACATTATATTTAATACCAACTTGTTGCACAAAGTTTTTGTAATTTTATGTTTTTATATTGTATGTAACCACGTACTGATTTTAATCATTTTACAATTTCATCTTAATTGTAATTTTAATAACGTATGTAGTGTTTCTGCCACACAAGTTGAAGCATACGCTGTAAACGTCGAAAAACTAGTGAGCTCCCTGAAAATGGTCAACAACTAAGGCCGTAACATGTCGGTGAAAAAATTAACGAATGAAAACCACTACAGACCACAAGGATGGAGAACAATTGGATGACCGAAGAAGCGTTGGCTCGAGCAGCTGTAACTCTGGAGACGGAACGGATCAAAGGGTCCAATCCTTGATGTTTATGATGATGATGATGATGATGTTGAAAACGTTGTGCAACGAGTTGGTATTAAATATTAATTTTATTTAGATTTTTTCGTCAGTTTCCGTGCCGTTTTTCTCTCCAAGTATTTTGCTACCTATAGTCAGACGGTAGGTATGTCATTTTTGAATTTCTGGTGGATTTTTTAAAACATTCCTTCAAAATTATAAAGTTTTAAATTTATTTTTAATTTTTTCGTGTTTGTACGGTTTATTTTGTATAGGAGATGTTCTTATATTCTCTGTTGCACAGTGTCACAGGCACCGTTAATAACCTATGTGTTGAATTCACATTAAGTTCTGTAATCTGAAGACTTACAATCAATTAATCAATCAATGAATAAATCATTTAGGTGTTACAGTTTCATTAGTTACAATAAAAATCTTTTGTGAAGTATCTCTCCGTCTCTTGCGGCAGGGAGACAGACTGCATTGTAGAACTTCGTAATTCGGGTTACAATTCAGCATTTAAAATAGTTGCGTTTGTTTTATAGAACAGGATGCAAATAATACTACTCAGACGTAAGAGAAAATGTGGGCCGGGATAGCGTAGTCGGTATAGCGACATGCTACGACCTGGACGGTCTGGCTATCGAATCCCAGTGGAGGCAAGATTTCCGCGCCCATCCGATGAGTACCGGCTGTCTTTCCCAATATACGTAAAGCCGCCGGGCGTGACGTTGACCACCCACCACTATGTAGCGCCGAGGTTGACGTAAGATTTAGAGCTATACCACCACTCTCCATGTGGGTCTTTATGACCACTTCTAGGGTGGTTTACCTTTACCTTTACCAGATCTAAAAAAAAGTAAGTAGCAAGAGTCTGAAAAAAATTACGTAATCAGCAGCTTCATGACTTACACCAGATTTTATTGTGGAAACCACAACACGAAGGATGTGATGGACGGAGTATGCAGTATGCGTAGGAGAACTGAGGAGTTCACATAAAATTTTAGGATGAGTATGTTATTATTGTTGTTATTATTAATTATTGCAATTGAGTTTTCACTCTGTGGCAGTAGTCCTTACACTAGTACAAGACAAAATGAATAAGAATAAATGTACATAAACTAAACAATACAAAAACATAGTATATACAAGTACACATATTACCAAAACACCCACACAGTTGTCAGAACACCCTCACGTACACTCACCCACAAATTACAAAACAAGTTAAAACAACCGCAGTACAAGATACACATCAAATGAAACAGTCACAATACAATAAAGTACCCTCAGTATAAGGGCAGACATTGTCAGAGATTTTTTTTACAGAGGACATCCCGCTGTGTTTATGAACTTACAACAAATCGTTATAGTTCCTTCACACACAGCCAGGTTTTTGTTCGGCAATCACTACATGTTTCGGTCTAAACAGTCCATCATCAGGCCACCATTAACAATCCGTTTGGTAATATCCTGGTCGGTGATTGTGTGTGAAAACATCAAATATAGGTAGAAAAATTGTTAAAACAGTTGAAGTAAGATTTTTACACACACAAAAATCTTATTTCAACAACGTTAGTAATTTTTCTTCCCATAGGGGACGTTCTTACATACAACTTGGACACAGTCACCGACCAGGATATTACCAACCTCAGCTATTTTTATATAGCTCTATATAAATTATAAGGAAGAGTTCATATCTTAGGATGTCCAAAACACGGCGAATGAGATGAATGGGACATGTAGCACGAATTTTACATATTAGAATGTATATAAAATTTAATAATCATGTCTGAAGGAAAGTGGCCACTTAGGGTTCCATGGGAAGACACTGTTCTAGCTGGTACTGCAGAAATATGCTACATTCTTGTGAATTAGAAGATATTCTAGACGCTGGGTGTTAATGGCATACAATGCACTTTGTAGTTTCACACAAGGCAGTTGACATTTTGTGTAGCTGTGACAGTATTTCCCTCTCAAGAAATATGCTGTTTGAAATATGTTACCTAGGCTTGTGTGGAGTGGTCAAGTAACTTGTTTATTTATCTTAGTAATTAGCCAACTTGATGCACAAAATCTGTTTTACAATAAGTTTATTTCATGCCTCTACATGTTTCGAGCACCATGTGCTCATCATCAGGAGGTCAAAATTGTATTATACAGCCTCTGGTATCATCACACTGAAACAAGCGAGTGGTCTAATATTACAAAAATACAATTCTACAAATATGAGCAAATACTCGTAGTAGTAAAATTTATTGTGAATTTTTCGGGTGTGATTACTGTGCATCACTTACTATAAAAATGTTATGTCATGTAGAGGTTATGTTTATCCAGTTATTAAACTTATTAGAAAGGTACTATGTCTATTTACATTTATGTTTGCTGTATGTATGTTATAGAAGTAGTGCCTTTCTAATAAGTTTAATAACTGGATAAACATAACCTCTACATGACATAACATATTTATAGTAAGTGATACACAGTAATCACACCCGAAAAATTCACACATAAATTTTACTACTATTTGCTCATATTTATAGAATTGTATTTTTGTAATTTTAGACCACTCACTTGTTTTAGTGTGATGATACCAGAGGCTGTATAGTACAATTTTGACCTCCTGATGATGAGCTCATGGTGCTGGAAACATGTAGAGGCATGAAATAAACTTACTGTAAAACAAATTTTGTGCATCAAGTTGGTTAATTACGAAGATAAGTTTACTGAGATGCACGGTCAGCAAAACATCAAAAGGTAACTTGTTGTTTATCCTGTACGTACATAGAGAATTTAGTAACTATAAAATGCATTTAGACTGTAGTCGGTCATAGATTTTTCTGTTGAAAATTTTATTGGTGTTAAAAAAGATGCTCTGACGTGACCCTGCGTTTACTTTTCCTGATAGAATGAGACGTTAGTACATTTTGAGCAGCTACCTCGTAACTGCAAAATATTCTCATACATGCTCGTTCATTACAACACAGAGGGGATTGGCACGAAATGCTGTGATGTGAACAACAAATCGGTAGCTTTACATGTAATTAAACCAGCTAATAACTACGACGCTTCGTTGAGGACAGGACAGGTATTTACACAACTGAAGAGCTAATGCTGCTGAGTATGACAGAACAGAGGATTATCTACAAATACTTCCATTTATTTTTTTGTGCAAGACATGTTCATTGTCGTTATGAACATTACACTTGCACGGCTTGATATAAAAGACAAATTCATACATTGCTTGTCTGCAACATGCAACATGGCATTTGGAGTTTTATTCATTTTATATCTGGGACGCTTATTTGCCTCAGCTAAAGCAGTGCTCGCCAGAAAACTTTGCCGCGATGAAAAATACAAAATTTTCAAATACTGATTAGTTAAAGTCTTGCATCCTTGCTTTCTATTCTTAAGGTGATGTATCTCACTTTATTGTAATATTAAAACAACAAACCAATTATATGTCCGTTGTAAACAACGTATGTTTATATTAAGATACAGATCCAGCTGCATGTTTCGGCTATTTATCTAGCCAAAATCGGGCTTGCATATAATAATAAAAAAGATAACATTTTACATCTGCATTCGCATTCTTGAGAGTATATCGATTGTAGATGTAAAATTTTATCTTTTTATATTCTTATATATAGCCTGTTGATGGCTAGACAAATAGCCGAAACATGTAGCTGGATTTGTATCGCATGAGTTGTATTCGACGGACACAAACAGTTCGTTCACCGTTGTAATCTTGCTCCTTACTTGTTGTCGAGCTACACAGTTGCTATGTAGCAGGCATGTTTAAAACCTTCGGAGCACTTAAGGAAGTAAGCACTATTGATACCGAAAGATTTATGGCAACCGATACTGTACTACAGGCCAGGGGATGTACCGTCCAGTGGTAACACAATTACGTGGTTTGGAGTTCTCACAGCTTTGTGTCTTGTGGTGCATTGCGCGTTGTCGATTACTGATTACTCCCCAGTGTTCTGTAGGAGCTGCTGTCCTCTCCTTATGATAGTCAAAGAAGAAGAATAGAGAGGAGAGCCTTATTTGAATACCCCGAGAGTGGAGGCAGCAAGCATCTCCGAAAAGTCCGTGACTAAATACGAATCGACACCGCATCTTATTTCCAGAGACGTTCTTCTTGGTTGGTGGCAATGTCTTCGCTGGTTGTTTATAAAACTACCTGCAGGCTAGCACACTTGAGACTCGTTATTATTTCCATTTGTATTTTGTTAAATACTCAGAATACGAAAAACATTTATTCAAATAACAATTGCATTTATTGAAGAGCCCTGTATTTAGTTACCTAAACTTTTTATTCAGTCAGTGATTTTGAGTTACACAGTAATTTTTTTTCATTATCCCTTGTGTTCTGCTAATGTTTAATCGATACTGACCAACAGTAAATTGAAGTTATAACACTTCAATTATTAACCAACAATTGCACTTACATAAATTCCACAAAAACACTTAAAAAAATTAAAATCACTCCGACATGTTTCGATCTTTTGTAGATCATCATCAGGGAGCTATGTTTCTCCTTGCTAAAGTTACATCATAACATTCACAATTTAATTCGTTTCTGTAAACATGGTGTTGTGGCAGCATGTCATGTGTGGGAATGCGCTGTCCCTCATTACGTAGCATACGACGCACACCTAGTCAGCTGCCCTCTCAACAGCATATTCCCACACAACATGACATGCTGCCACAACACCGTGTTTACAGAAACGAATTGGATTGTGAATGTTATAATGTAACTTTAGCAAGGAGAAACATAGCTCCCTGATGATGATCTAAAAAAGATCGAAACATGTCAGAGTGATTTTAATTGTTTTAAGTGTTTTTATGTGGAATATATGTAAGTGCAATTTTTGGCTAATAATTGAACTGATTTTACGAAATGCACGGTGCAACAAAAGGTTTAAAGTAATAACTTTTGGTGTAGCTCCCAATACCGAATTTAATCAAATTGTGTTCAATGATTTCGGAAGACGGAACATGTAGATGGACATAGGGAATACGTAACTTAATTGTATGAAAATTGTACACGTAAGAATAAAATGTATTTTGGTGCCTTCGGATTATTATGTCCTACTGTACTTATTTACATTAGGAAATAGAGATTACGTTTGTATTCGCCACTGAACAGCATTACGAATCTTTACAGAAACATTTTAATATATTTTTGTCCTTATAGTTTATATGCAGGTAATGCCAACGCCATTGCGCACTTCAACTCTCACGCGAACTGCAAGGCAAGAGCAGGGCTGTCTCACTTCTGTTCTGAAGCACTTAACCGTTCGATTCGGAAACCATCTAGTAAAAATATCGGCTACCCTGATTAAAGGTTCCAGTGACTTGTGCCGATATTTTAAGGAAAATGGCGGGCACAATTCCATTAGCAGGCAACGGCTGTTGTAATTCAAATTCGTCCTAGGTCTCTGTCAATACTAATGATTACTGTATGTATCACCAGTTTTAGCGTAAAAAGGTATCCATTTAACCACAAAGTGCATTTATGTGTTTTGTATGGATCTCAGAACAAGCAACGATTATTTCGTTCTACGCACAGCATAAACTGGTTTGTTTTTTGTAACTGGAACCGAATGTGTTTACTGCGCAATAGGAACTGAATTTTTAAATATAATTTATGTTACGCTTAGTAAATAATGGTACGATTTCTTGCTCCATAACCAATTATAAAATTGTCTTTAAATGTACTTTTTTTTTGGCAAATAGTCAAAGAAAGTTATACAATCATTAATCTTGTTTATGCCTTCTTGCTTAATTTTATTATTGTCCGTTGTTGGATATTATTTAAGTTTACGAAGTCACAGCATTGCATGAAAAGCAGCTGGAGTTTGAACACGAGTCGTGTGGAATATAATGCTTGACTATAAAGAAAAGACGAAGAGTCAAATCATGCAATGAAGTCTCATACTTTCAGAGACGTATCTGGTTTGTAACATTATTGACTTCATTCTAGTGGTCTCTGTGGACTACCTTGATTACCAGTAGACATAAGCCACCAACTACAATTTCTGAACTCTCGTTCCCATAACTTCTGTGATCAGTAAGCTTTGATATGCAAAAGAATAGAATTTTTCTTCCGAACATTTGTACGCTAAGACACGAGTCTTCTGCTGCATGACTTATAGTCGAGTAAACGTTTGTATGAAAATTTCATACACTATCCTGGCGCTGTTTGTTAATGAAGAAGGGAGAAAACGGCAAAGGCGTTTAAATTTTAATAAAACACTTTCGTCGAAACATTAATGCTTTTCATATTTATACAGCGTATTTATTCACATTCTAACCCAGTTTGTGCTGAAGGCTGTAAAGTTATATGACGAATTTGACGTTCACAGGGCCGTGCATCATAATATCATTCCTATAGTAAAACCAACTAGATGCACCAGTGTATCAAATTTATGTATTTTAGAAAGACACTCTACATGTTTCGGACTGTCTTTTCGTCCATCATCAGAAGTTCCAAGACTGTACATACAGCAGCAGGCATTTGTCAAACAGATACTTCCTTCTGCTTGTTAGCAAGCAGAGAGCATTATCTGTTTGACAAATGCCTGTTGGTTTATGTACAGTCTTGAACTCTTGATGATGGACAGAAAGACCGTCCGAAACATGTAGAGTGTCTTTCTAAAATACATCAATTTGATGCACTGGTGCATCTAGTTGGTTTTGCTATAGGAATGTTATGACGAAGTTTTTGATGCTGGAAGCCATTCAAAGAAGACAAGGGTGCCGATAGTTCTATTGAATTTACTCTTATGGTATTATTATTATTATATTGTTATTAAATTGCAAGTTAAAGCAGTGTTGTTACGCATGTGTTGAAACTGCTCATTTATGCCACTTTGTTGTTATGCGTGTTTTTTGTTGTTGTTTTGTGTTTTGTTTTTATGTGTTTGTGTTTTAACTGTTGACTCTTTGTGGGCTTTACAACTGGCATTTATGTTGTTGAGTCACAACGTACACGAACAGTTACTAAATTGAATTATTGGGGCTCATTCCAGTTTCCATTATTGATTAGGAAGACTGCATATCAAGTACAAAAATCCACAGGATTTCCGTGACCATCATATTTACCCGTAACTTATTTAGTAGTGAAGTATGATATTTTGCATAGACAAAAGGAGAATTTTAGAGTAGAAGTACAAGGCGTCTGTGGCCTCCTTTGAGATGAGTATAGCACATTCTTTTCTCTCAGTCCCTATGTTTATTCCATCATGGTAATATAGGAAACGGGAACCCGAGACGTCTCTGTGCTTTTACTAAAACTGACGAATTTTACTTATAAGTTTGAGGCAAATTACGAGTTCAAGTCTCCGACTTTCTGGGATGTTTTGTCGCCTAACTGGCTGACGGTTTCCTGAAGTGTTGTTTTAGTCTAACAAGTGCACATCCCAGAAGAAGGGAGAGTTCCACATCACCGCAGCGAAAGGCTAAAAACTCGCAGATTTTAAGTTGAAAGAAAGAATAAATTCAGATCTTTAACAAAATAAGATTACTCCAACCACTTGCTCGAGAAGCAGACAAAAGTGAGCACAGTAATCAGAATTTCCGTAAGCCGTAACTGGTATCATGTGAATCTTGATATGCATTCGGTAAGTGCTGTTGTTGTTTCATTAGAATCTTCCAATTAAGGAACCGGCAGAAATTTAGTACTTGCTTTGTGGAGTCTAGCGTTGTAAGTGAAGTCCTACTCACCTTCGAATTGAAGGCGGATCTCCAGTTCTTAGATACGCATTACAGATATCTTAGAGACATCCATTCATACTAACAGCACCTGGTAACCGAGCATGCGGACCACTCCAAGGCAAAATCGAATAAAAGCAACGATATCTCTGAAATGGAGGCGGTCTTCGGGAGTCTTATATAAAGACCTGTACTTTCATTGTGTTAAAATATAATTTCAGTGCCAAAAATTGTTGGATTAACTTCAAATATAGCTTCTTTGACGTTAGGTTTGTTGTGTTTTAATCAGGAAAATTCCAAAATTGTAACGGCAAATCGTCGATTATCGAAATTGGAAGTTCACGTTTTGCCTACTTGCACTTAATGCAGTGTTGTGCTTCGGAGTTAACCTATTAAATTAAAAAAAAAAACAGCCTTCTACATCTCGAAGTCTGGGACCTTTAAATTGCAGAGAAGTGTTGAAGGCAGCAATGTAATCCACTAATACCATTCAAGTGGCTTGCCAACGTGGCCCCGATATAAGAATCTTCCTGGCGAAGTTAGCACATGATTTTTGAATTCGACCCAACCCACCCTGTAGTTTAAGAACGCCGGGAAATATAACGGCTTGCCTTCTGAGGATTAGTGAATTTATGAATATACTTGGAAGATCATAGCGAATTTCACAATGTAGGCACATCCTCTGAAATAACTCGAATGTTCTGTAACGTCTTCTTAAAACACGTAGGAGTTTCAGAAAATGCCCTGAAGGCTTGAACCGTGAATAACGTGATATTTCTGCATGTGGACTATTTTAACGATAAGATGTTTACACATCATGTTTTGTAAGGAAAGTATGTTGAGGCGGCATTGCGTCTGACTTGTACCAGGGAGGTATCTGATTTTAATGACGGCAGAACACCGACCGACCAGAATAAGGCTCATCCTCCTTTTTTATTTGTATCTTGGACATCCCGTTGTGTTGCATCTATTACAAAACAGTCGTTAATTACCATCAAAGAAACTAATTATATTAATTATTATATGCACATATCCGACCACATATTTCAATCATTAAATTATCATCTTCAGACTGTTTAAATACATAAACACCAAAATTACATTTTCAGACATCATTTTGTAGGGTTAGATTTTTTAAAAAGTTTTTTTGACATGCATTTTATAACACCATAGTTTGTGATCTCATTGTAACACCATATAATGGTGTTTGTAGGTGTAATTTCGGTCTTCATGTATTTAAACACCCTGAAGATGAGCATGTGATGGTTGCAACATGTAGCCGCATATGTCTATAATATAATCAAAGTAATTAATTGTGTTGATGATAATTAGTGACTATTTTTATCCCCTTTCCTAAGACTGTAGACAAAAGCCGGGCCAGTACCTTAAGTCAGATCGCGACCATTTCGTTCCTTACCACAATACAATTTCAGATTACAAGCGATCCTGAGAGATTTCTCTCCACCATCCTTCTTCAAGACCCGTTTCCCTAAATTCGATTTAAGTACATTCTCGTAATTCTTTTTAGCTTCCCAATTGGATATTTTTAAAATGTGTTATGAATTTTTACAAGGTCTCCGGCTGTGTAATATGTTTAGTGTCAACGTAATTAAAGTCACGGAACGCAGATGTACTATGTTTATAAGTTTTGTTGCTATTCGTGCACTTTGACATGTCTGCACGTCTTAATCAGAGGAAGATTAATACGTATCTAGAAACAAATAGGCAGAAAGGGAGCTTGTTGTACTGACTTCAAGCCGCCTCCCTGTTTGATCGCTTATTATGTTCGTATGAAGTTTGTGTAGGTTTGTGTTACGAGCATAGGTGGCTGTGACTATTGGCCGCTATACAGCCACTAAGCATTCACCAACAGGAAACACGTATTCGGCAGTACATCGTACATAGAGGCCGTTGCTGGTTGCCTAACGCCACCTCTCCCCATATTCCTTCTCACCAATGCAAATTTATATCAGTTATTTAAAAAAAAAAAAAGGGGGAAAGAACTCTGGGAATACTATGAGAACAACTGGAAAATGAATTATGAACTTAAAATTTCTTTAAGCTGGCTAACTAACCAACTAACTAACTAACTAACTGATTGACTGACTTACCACCCAACCAACCAAGTAACCAACCCACTAACCAAACAACTAACTAACCTACTAACCAACCAACCAAGCTCATGGAGCAGAGTCCTACTTGAAAAGCTCATAGTTCCAAATGTAGCTGTGAATTTCCAAGCATTTTATGAAAACCGAATTACATTACCACATTTACAACACTCGCATCTTGTGCCCATCCAGAGTCATATGAATATAATCCACACTCCAATTGTATTTCTTGCAGATCCGTTTTAGTATTGTTCTCCCACCTACGCCTAGATCTTGCAAGTGGTCACTGTCGATCATGTCTCACCACCAAAACCCTCTTTGCACCGCTTCTGTGTCTCACACATGCCACGTGCCCCGCCCATCTCATTCTTCTTGATTTAATAACCCGAACAATATTGGATGAGGTGCTCATTATGCAGTCTTCTCCAGCCCCTGTCACCTCGTCCTTCTGAGGACCAAGTATATTCCTCAGCACCCTCTTCTCAAACACTTTCAACTTTTCTTTCGCCCTGAATATGAACGACCGAGTTTTATACCTATGAAAAACAACATGCTAAATTACGTTTCTTATATCTAGTGTTTGCATTTTTGCATAGAAAGTGGCTGTAAATTGGTTTCTAACAGACAAGACCAGAAGTAATGGATTTTAACTTTTTATATCCCAACGGTATAATATGATCCACTAGAGACGTGTATATTGCAGTGTACATAAGAATCACAAGACTGCTGTTGACTCTTCAGAGAAGTCACGGAACTGCAGTATATATTGTACTGTACATCTTTAACAACCGCATGCTTTAAGTGTCTCGTGAGAGTAAATTGTTGCTTATCGGGTACTCAAATATTGAAAATTTATCACATTTTTTATTCTAAGGCAACATATTTTTCTATCACATAGGAATATCTTTTTGCTTGTCAGAAGTTTGTTGTGTCAAATGACGCAGAATGGAAACTGCTGGGTCCACTTGTAACGCTGTTACAACATAAAACGGCGGTAAGATTGTGAGAGTTTATGCGATGTATGTGTCATGTTGTAACTGCAGGATGCTTTGAATGGGATGTCAGTTTATGACAGCAAATTATTGTAACGGGTTGTCAAGTGATCTTGCATTGTCATGTAAAGGGGAACTAATCACATTACCTGCTTTGTCAACTGGCTAAATCAGTAATCCACCAAGGTCAACAAAAATAATAGTTACATAAGAATATCCTTCGAGAAAGAAATGCGAAATATCAAGAATGAAGCCTCTTCTTAAAATTGTTCTCAGTACAGAATACACCTAGGGTTCTTTTCTTGGACAACGATGGTGGAGGAAGATGACAAATTGTCTCATTCATTTCAAGACAGATTTATCACGTTTAATTTTTATTGTTTTTCCAATTTTCTTTTACCCAGTTTTCTCCTTTTAACCGTTTTGTGAATCACGCAGGAAATGAAGCCCATTTACGCTGAACAGTCTCATAATTTTATATTTTAAACTTTATTTGACATATCACTATTTACCTGCATTTTGTCATTTATAATAACGTTAATGAGGCGTGTCTTTGTTGTTTCAGGCAGAACACTTTGTCGTGTTTCAGTCAAACATTTCCATTTTTAAGCGCGTTCACAACATTTCGAAAACCGACCATTACCTTCATCATGTCTCTCCGTCCGTCCGTCCGTCCGTCCGTCCGCTCGTTCGTTTTAAATTGACATAAATTCCGTACTTACATTAACATGACACTTGGTATCCTCTCATTATAATTTGCAAATCTGGTATTTGCTAAACCTTTCTAAGATAACTGCAGCCTGTTCTCCAACAAAATTTATAATTTTGTTTTCAGCAGCTCTTTTATAGTATGTAAAATAGTGTCATGTTTAAGCTTTTAATTACCGAATGTGTCGTTCCAAAATGTCTGAAGTTGTATTTCATTCACGAATTTCTGCTGAGGTCATCGTTGTTTGAAAATTCAGTGCAGCAGTAACTACGGCTTGACATTGTGTTTTGAGCAGCAAGGTAATATTTTCTACAAACTTTCCCACAGTATTCATTTTTAACCGTGTAGAAAATGTAATATATAGTGTTAGTAGACTGCACTTGTATTTGTCTGGTGCCTGCCTTTTGAATATCCCGTGGGAAAGTGGCTTGCTCTCATCTGGAGTATTTATGTGTAGTGTATTTACTGACGATTAGGGTAATTCAAACGGTGACCTTCGAAAGATAGGTGATGATTGGTTTGTAATGATTGGGGGGGGGGATTCTTTTTCTATGTTGCAACAGCCCCTAGTGGGCCAGGGCGTCCTCATTATCACGGCTTCACAATCACACTCAGACACACCACAATCGGTAAGACTCCTCTGGATGATTGATCAGCTCGACGCAAAGACCTCTAACTGACAACAAAAACTTTCATAAGATACAGACATCCATGCCCCTGGCGGGATTCGAATCCTCAATCCCAACAGCGTGCGGCAGTAGACTCACACATTAGAACGCGCGGCCACCGGGATCGGCACTGATTAGGAGAATTAGCCCCTGATAAGATTGACAGTATGTGGAAGGAAGCAGTAGTGACGTAATTGAAGCATTTTGCCGGAATACGCTCATAAAATCGCGAAAAATCACGGCCAGAATAGCCGTGTGGTCGTTGTGTTTTGAACATAACAAATGATCGATAACACTTTACGGGTGTGTTCAGTGCTTCGATTTCAATTTTCGTTAGTTATCACCGCTTTTAAAGCGGTTCCGCAAAAGTGCGAAAAGCGACTATTAGCCTGGCCATGTCCGTCCGTTCGACAGCATGGAACGACTAGGCTCCCACTGGACGAATTTTCATGAAATTTGATTTTAGAGTGTCTTTCGAAAACCTGTCGAAAAAATTCAAAATTCATTAACATCTGACAAAAGTAACGGTACTTTACACGAATACTTATGCACGTTTATGATAATATGTTGCTCATTTCTTAGAATTATAAGTATTCGAGGCAAATGTTGTACAGAAAATCGAAACACATATTTTGTGTTCAAAAACTTCCTTTCTAAAATCGTGCCGTTTATGAGATAATGTGGAAAAATACAGTAGAGCCGGACAGACCACATACGACAGTATGGCGCATGCGCATCGCCTGCTGGATAACTACGGCTACAAACACGCAATCAGAACATGTGATACTTATTGCTTTTCCACTGCAACAATGGTTGCAAAATCTCATTTCAGTGTAACGTTATACGTGCATTGACTGGCCTGTTCTTTTTGAATACGTCCAGACCAACTGTTGGGTCCACTCTGCCTCCTACACAGTGGCGCCCAAGTCTCTTACCTAGGGATAAAGAGGCCTGGGTTTGTGGCTGACCTCTCACTTCCATCTAATAATGGTCTTAGGAATGCGTGTAATTTGGCGTCCACTCCGCCATATATATATATATATATATTCATTGTGCTTTTTATAAACCACGGGAAATTACTTGACTTGTGTGCATGCGAGTATATTAAGAGCGACTGCTTCAGGGATGATAGTCTTTTTTCACAACTTGATGCACAAATTCTCAATTTTAATACATTTATTATACTCCTCTACATGTTTCGAGCACTATTATGCTCATCTTCAGGAGGACAAATGCACGGTCAACCAAACATAAAAATTTGCTACAAGTTAGTTTATAGTGTAAAAATAACGATAATGATAAGAAAAATAATACATACTCTTTAATTTTGCTGCATTTACATAGATAGAAATATAATGCCCCAATGCTGATCCGCCATTTCCGATAATGATTGATAAGTTCTACTAGTGACGTATTATGCATTATTTTGATAAAAGATGTAGTCGATAAATGTTCCGGAAGGTGGCTGTACTTACAATTTTTTTGTCAATTGATGGCTTTCATAATAGACTTACAGCAGTTAAATATCAGTAAAAATTCGGTGCGGTACTTTGACAATTCGCATTAGTGACGCGTTTTGAACTACGGCTCTTGAGGTACAGTTAAGAGATCATGTTTTCACTGAAAATGAACTCTGTGTGTCTGTTTAGACTGCAGTACCGACTGAAGCTTAGGTACCTATCATTGCCATTTATTGCTGCCACATAATGGTCACGTTTATTACGACTACTATTGGTCTGTATTCGAGAATAACGCGAGCAAGAAGTATATGGTAGGTCGTACCACCAGACCACCGGGGTGGGTGTGGGTTGGTTAGCGTAAAGACCTCTGTCTGGGTTATGAATTGTCGCTCGCAATCTTCAACAAAGTATAAAATAGCTGTCACTTTGGTAAAGGGAGGGGTACAGCCAAATCCCTAAAGGGCGTTTATACGAAATATGTCGGTATCTAAGTCAATGTAATAATAGTGCAAATGCTATCTACAGTTTCTCATGTTGGCTGCCGCTTCCTATTTTAATTTGAAGTGATCCCGCTGAGAGCTCTGCAGTTTTTTAAACCCAGAATTCTTCTCCCCTCTCCTCCGCACCTCGTTCAGTCAAATCTGCCCGTGTACCAGCCAGTGATACGAATCTTTCCAAGTCTGGCGCGTTTGTTCGCTGAATTGATTATTAAAGTCACATTGCTGTTGTCGGAGAATTTTTATGTACTCCGCCATCTGTAAGGAAAATCGGAATGTAACAGCGCTTAATTTCTGAGCTGAACGGTGTTGTTTTATTCTGTTTATTTCCCATTTTTTCCTTCTTTGTTCGGACTGTTGTGTGAGGAAATGTGCATGGGTTCCTCTCCTCAAGAATCGAAATACTTCTGTATATAATTCCATTTTTTTTCTATTTGTCTCTTTTCGTGTATGCACTAGAATTTTTTTTTACTTTAGCCATATGTAAATGTGGTATTTAACGGGCGATCGTGTACAATAATCGAGTGTCTGGTGGGGCTGGTATTTTCGAGAAGTATAGACCAACGATTTACACAAAGGCACGATAAAGCAGTGACACAAATAAACTTGCAGTTTAATTTCTTATGTCCAACAGTAATAAACGTAAATTATTATGTTACATAAATATATGAATCCATTGGGCAGACTGTTTCTTGAAAGCCAGCAGTCACTCAGATTGTCAGTAATTTACGTACCTTTAATGGAACCCGAACGTTAAATATTTAGTTCACAGAACCTGCCATTGGTCCCTATCCTGAACAAGAGGAACCAATTTTATGATTTGCAATCTTCTGTTCCGTTTCTTTAAGTTCACTTTAACACTCAACTCCCACAAACGCCTCGTCTTCCAAACTGTCTCCTGTCTTCAGGTTTTCCATCGACAGTTATGTACATCCCTCACACCTCTCATTCCTCACCCATCTCATCCTGCTTGAGTCGAGAATATCAGTGTTGTTTGATGGAGAGTATAAGTGCTAAGCCCCATACCCATAAAAAGATCAAGTTCTGTTAGATACATGCAGTAATGTTCAGCTTGCCAATCGTTCGATGGTCCAGGCTGGCCGTGGGACCCACCCTGCGTCCTAATCGATGGGTATCGTCAATTATGTCTTCGGGGGTAAATCGACCAGAGCGTGAAGTTAATCACTACCATCCGTCCATTAACGAGGTTAAGAATGAGTGGAGCTGTACGTCTGCTTGCACCTTTATGGCATGGACTGGGACAAACTTGACCGTCACCCCATGTTTAAAAATACAAACAATTAAACGCAAAGTTTCGGACCCTGTCTGCGGAACTCTGTGTTTAATTTTCACAATTTTGAACAAAAATTCTAAAAATTGGACGTTGCTGAATGTGGTACATTATCGTCAAAATCCAATAGAAAGACAGTATTTTTGGTCTGTATTTCAGTCTGTAATTTCTTACGTAACAGGCTGGAAGCCAAAGGATCTTAATTGAATAGTAGAAGGTTCTTAATTTATTCGCGAATGAAATTGTAACTTGTTTCTCCAGATATTTAAATTTCGCCATATTATCGAAGACGTAATTGTCTCTTTGTGCACTCTTACCACAACTTTGTCTCGTAATGTGGTGTCGAGACATGAAAGTGTATTTTGGGTACTCCGCGTTTACTTATAGACTTATACCAGTATATTTTCTAGCGTCGAATACAATTTCTTTAATTTTATTGATATTATTATTGACTTCGCTCAAAAGACTATCACCACGAACACTGGCAAAATCCCCCTCCCCGCCCCCCCACCCCCCTCCCGCCCCGCATTTGAAATGGTAACTGCGGTGGATGAAATTTCATTGTAACATGAATTGCCACTAGATAGCGTAAGTAGTCTATGACCCTGCATATAAACGGAAAGTTAATGTTACAGTAATGTAATGAGGACAAGAAATTATCTCCATGTGTATTACAAGTTGCTTCCTGCGACATATGTACTTTGGATATATATACATTTTTTTTTTCACGAGGTCTTTTGTACCACTTACTGTCCATATGAGATATCTTCAGGTTTCCTCTATAAACTCAGTTACCCTTGCATCTGCTTCCCCGACCATTTCTCACCTTCTGCTGCGCGGACAAAGTCGATGCCACGGCGCCAGCAGGTGAAACCGTGCGATCAGATCTCAGGAGGGCAGGAAGAAGTGCTCCGTGGGAGGGCAGGGATGTTGTTTGTTCGCCTGCGTGGGCTCATAATTATCGTGTGTGCACTTAACGTGCGAGGCTCAACTTTGATTAACACAGGCCTACTACATCTTAATTGTTCCTCTAACCATATTGCCTTAGCCTTCCAGAAGATGATTAATGGATTTTGTAGGCTGATGTATAAAGGCGATGGAATATAAAGCAAGTGGTCGTGAAGCTTTTATGTCCTTTGTTGATGGGGGTTATTTCTTGAAACTTTATCTTTAATTTGGGATATTATTACAGTTCCTAGTTTTATTTGCACGTTCTTTTTTTTTTGTCTGAATTCACATAGCAGTGAATTTAAAAACGTCTCAGTGTTTGCTTTGTGCACTTATTGCAAATTTACTAACTGTTGAGACGCTGTACAATTTCTCATGATTTTAAGGAAGTGATTGTGGTTGGTGTTGGGAAAGTGTTGCTTCACCTGTCGGTTTTTAGATTCGTTGTATGAAACTGCTGTGATGGCAGGCCTCAGAATTCATATTAAGGCTTTGGTAAATTGGTACCAGTTTACTCGGCGTCATAAAAGAAAGAACAGTAATTTATATAATAATCTTCGAGAGTACCTCACATCTTACCTGAATAAGTTTTAAAAGAATTTTAGAAGAGGTTAAATTTTGGAATATACATCAAAGGGGATTTTTATGTGCATCGAACAACTAATCTGGGTTTGTATGAAAAAAATTTTCTGTTTTCCAGTGGTTCACTGAGTACTGGTTTTCCAGTCGCCATATTTGCCGGTTTATTGCGAGGTCAGATGTTATATTTTTTGCTTCAAAACCCTCTCAACTTCCTTGTCCCACTTTGCTTCGGGTCGTCCTCATCGTCGTCTTCCTTCCGTGCGCCATGTCGTTGTTCGCTTAGGCCATCTCTTGTCCTCCGTGCGTACTACGTGTCCATACAATTTCAACGTATTAGTTTCCATTCTTTCCAGAATTGTTTGTTTTACTTCCATTTTTCTCTAAATACTTCTTTTCTTACCTTAATGACCCGCAAATTCTTTCAGCTCTTCTCCTGAATTGCGTTTCTGTACTTAACGGTTTTTCTAACTTTTAATCCACTGTTCAAATTTCCCAACCGTAATTTAAAATACTTTCAATCGCTGTTTAAGATATTCGTTTCTTTGTATTTAATAATACATATTTGTTCCAAAGAAGCTATTTAGTGCTGTGCTTGCTCTACTAGATTGTCATTAAAAAAAAGGCAAGGGATTTGCTGGAAAGATTTTGGACCGAAATATAATATCGCAACTGCGTACTGCCTACATGTTAACAAACGTGGCAGAGTACTTGCTCGGATCTGCTTGTTTTCGAAGACAGTGCTGCTACCGTGTCCTGGAAAGATGGAACTTTAAACCGTTATTGTGTTGCATGCTGACTAATCTAATCGCATTTATGTTTCATTGCAGCCTAGATTTTGTTTTCAGTACTTTAATAAGTAACAACCGTTAACACGACTTTATATTTGGTAATTTTTACAGCAACATGTTTCAACTGGAAAGAATCATCATCAGGCTAATTGCTGATAAAATACGTAAAAAGATATAAATTGCATTTCCTAAAATTAGATCTCAGTTTTTATAGTTACGTTATGTTTCATATTTTATGCATGTTGCTACTGTCATGAATTGAAATTTAGTTTTAAATAAATACGTGTAAGTCGATGGAATGTGGAGTGTTGACACAGTTAGACGGAGCAAGACAGACTGCTCTGTTGTTTATAACTCAATACATAGATGTCCGTTGTATGTAATATTACATATTCCTTTACAGGAACTAACCCTACGGACAATATTACATGTTTCATTACAGGAACTAACCTTACGGACAATATTACATGTTCCATTACAGGAACTAACCCTACGGACAATATTACATGTTCCATTACAGGAACTAACCCTACGGACAATATTACATGTTCCATTACAGGAACTAACCCTACGGACAATATTACATGTTCCATTACAGGAACTAACCATACGGACAATATTACATGTTCCATTACAGGAACTAACCTTACGGACAATATTACATATTCCATTACAGGAACTAACCTTACGGACAATATTACATGTTCCATTACAGGAACTAACCTTACGGACAATATTACATGTTCCATTACAGGAACTAACCGTACGGAAAATATTACATGTTCCATTACAGGAACTAACCTTACGGACAATATTACATGTTCCATTGCAGGAACTAACCTTACGGACAATATTACATATTCCATTACAGGAACTAACCTTACGGACAATATTACATGTTCCATTACAGGAACTAACCTTACGGACAATATTACATGTTCCGTTACAGGAACGAAACTTACGGACAACTGTGTGTTGAGATATAAACAGCAGAACGGTCTGTCTTGCTCCGTCTATCTGTGTCAACACACCACATTCCATCGAATTAACTGTATTTATTTAAAATTGAATTTCAATTTATGACAGAAGCAACATGCATAAAGTATAAAACATAACATAAATGTAAAAACTGAGATCTCATTTTAGCAAATGCAATTGTATATGTTTTTAAGTGTCTTAACGAGTATTAGTCTGATGATGACCCTTTCATGTAGAAACATGTTGCAGTAAAATGACCAAAATAAATCAATATTAACGGTTGTTGCTTAATGGCTAATTATACGAAAACATAACGTGATGTCTAACTTTAAAATTTCGTGTTAAAGTTGATCTCAGCATCACAACACAACATATCGCAAATATTGAAGAAGTGACTGTTGTGTCTTCGTGGCAGCGAAGTTACGATATGGCTGATAATCTCTTAAAAAGGTCTGACGGATTCTCAGAGGTTCAATCTCCGAATCCTCGCGAACTAACTTAGATAACATACAACAATACTCTTCCTTTAATTTGTAAATCTTTTGTTTTCAGATCCTAACAAGCACCGTGAATTTATTTTGGATTATGAAATTGGTAAGTAGAAGTGTATTTCTATATACTTATTAAATATACCGTCATACAACAACACAACAATGATTTACAATGGTTACTATTTTCGGCCTTTTTTTCAGGCCATCACCAGACCATACATCATTTCGAATTAAAGAAAACCCATACAATCATCTTTCTGCAAAATGGGAATAGGTCTCATTCCCCGTAAATAAATACTGAAAAAGCAAAAGATTGTGAAGTGGGTGAAACAATGTGTAATGAAAAACGGATGTATCGTTATAAATGAAGGGGGTTCGTAGCTTAAAATATTGTATGTATTTGTGTTGTGTGGTAATGTATATCTAAACAATCCTGTGTCCTGAAGAATATATGTTAGTGTGAGAACAAAGCCCTTTTTCTTCACTTATTATTTCCTCGCCCATATATTAGAATTCGCTGGGGTCTGTGAAATTATAAACATTTTGTTGATGTTTTATGAACAAATTTTTATTGTGTAAACAAAGCCCAAAATTCATTAATATACTTCCTTCGTAACGGAGACTATACAGCGCCTTGGGAAGCTGTCTGTGCGGGGAGGTAATGTTTATCAACATTCGGCGCACACGATGACGACTAGCGTGCGCTATCGTGTCCTTGAAATTCTTAACCTTGTGCATGGAAACTTGACTAGTTTTAATAATTCTAAGCGACACATCCGCGTTGTGCAAGTTAATCTATATATTTATTAAATATACCGTCATGCAACAGCACCATCAATAATTGGCAATGTTTACTAGTTTCGGGCTTTTTTTTTCAGGCCATCATCAGACACTGCATTGTTTCGAATTAAAGAAAAACCATACAATCATCTTAATATAAAACGGGAAGTGATCTCATTCCCTGTGCATGGATATTGATAAAATTATTGATTTATGAATTTATTATATTCTTTCATGTATATAAAATCCTAGAGTAAAATTTCTGTCGATTGCAGTAAAGATGTGTTATGTGTATAGAATGTAAATAGGCGTTTATTTATTACAATCGTCTAGTTCTGTCTTGATTGTGTTTGGAGTTCTGATATCTCAAAAAGAGAAGCGAATTGAAGGGCTCTAAAAATTTTGTCGTAATTTACTCGGTGCCTTTTTTTGAAGGCATTGTCTCGTGCTATCACTCGGTGTGGGTCTAAGAAACAAATTTATGCTTCTAGACTAGTTTTCCGACTCAGAGAGATAGACAGACAGGTCTTTGTAAATTGTAATTCGCATGTGACAGCCCCAGAATATTTGCATACAATGAATGGCCCTCGAAATGGTTAGCAGTTGGAAATGCGAGGGCGCATGTTTTAATGCTGTTCATCGGAGTCGAAAGCTTTAACTCATGCACTTAAACATTCATGTACCAGACTTTTCAGTGTCCAGACTTTACAGTCTCTCAAACGGTGGAGCGAGTAGTTGGAGGCGTAACAGATGGGGCAGGAACTGGCAGCCTAGATGTTGGTTCTTTATGTTAAAAGCCAACAGCGATGGAATGGAGCAATAGCATATAAGTAATCAAGGTAAATCAGTACCATTACAGGCCCGAGGTGCCCAGAGGGTTCCAGGAAGTTACGGTTCCCAGATGATGTGACAATGGCCCAGGATGGTGGTAAGGTTGTCAGCCTTACGTACCGGCCGCTTTTACCCCCAGGAAATACTCCTGGTACTCATTTCTGTTAGAGGCTGAGTCGAACCCAGGGCCATAGTGCGATCGGAAGGATTATGTCAA
>Ga0123352_10002803_pt1 | contig 24732 bp, 11 predicted proteins | sample TergutLab28metaG_FD_89700 | JGI IMG/M metagenome (GOLD analysis project Ga0123352, IMG submission 89700) | Labiotermes labralis P1 segment gut microbial communities from Petit-Saut dam, French Guiana - Lab288 P1 | ecosystem: Host-associated > Arthropoda: Insects > Digestive system > Gut ...
CCAGGTTGTGTCGAAGGGCTTCCCGTTTTTCAAAGGTGGGGAGAGGGTTTCCATTTGGGGGGAGCGGGGGGGGGGGGGTGAGATGGAGTAGGAACTCTTATCGTCCGCCTTGTCATCCTCCACAGCGATTGGTTTTCAGGATCGAGGGATTCGAGTGTATTGCTCCACTGGTCGTTTCTCCACTCATTGAGCCGCCGGGTCAACGACCTATGCGGGCGGCTGACCTCGGCTTTCAGAGCGGCGTCACTGGCGATCTGCCACTGCCTTCACAGCCGGTATTTCAGGTTACCTCACTCTGAATTCCGGCCGATATCTGAGGCGGTGTGTCGTCACGAGCGAAACGCTTTGATTTTGACGCTGCCAGAGCCTTCAAACGCCGCCGGAGAAGTTTTCAACGCACGTGTCGATTGCCATCTCGTTGTGCAATTCAGGATCGAACGGAATTAGTTCTTCTAAGTGAGTTTGGAAGTTGGCGCAGTCAGTGCGCCTGAAGTCAGGGCGATCCGGGGGGTGGTGAAAGGATGAGCGACACGAAGTGTCGATGAGAGCCGGGAGGTAGTCCGAACTTATTGCGGAGAACGAAGTTAGATAGACCGTAATGAGAGGTTCTTGGTTGTCACGGTGTCCAGGACATCGGCATTAACCGAGGGATTGTGTAGGTTGATGGTTGGGGAGTCCGGTCTAAAGATTAGACAGGAGTTCTCGTCGGCATAATGACGTTGGAGTTTCCCCCGTCTCGTGTTCAGCCGAGAGTTCCAATCCACGTGTTTGGCGTTGAGGTCTCCAGCCAACAAGACCGACAATCCCCCTCCGAAACAGATGATCAGGTTCGCTCCGATCAGTGGGCGGGAAGGCGAAACGTAAGACGCAAGATTTAACACCCGTTTGCCTGTCAACGTGACTTGAATGGCAGTAGTCTCCAAGTGGATCAGGCCCGGAACGGGCACTGAGTAGTGAATTCCACCGCGGTGGACCAAGAGGGCTGTGTCACCCCAGCTCTGGGTCTCTTTGTGCGGTGACAGACATAATTGGCAAGCCGGAAGGTTTGTCAGAGTTAAGGAATATCTCGCTTAAGAGAAATATCGACACCGTGTTGGCTGAGAAAATGCTCCAATTCAAGCTTCCTATCGCGCACCGCGGCCGCATTCCAGCAGTCGAGGCGCAGGGCTTTACACCACTCTGTCCTCCTAGGTCGGGCTGCCATATTCTGCTACAAAAAGAATGACGGTCTTCAGGACAGCGCCAGGGCGAGCTGCCCCGTTGGAAGGGAAGAGATAGACGTGAGGAGCCGACGAGTCAGCTCCACACGTGCATGGAGGGGAAGTTGAACGAGGAGATCTGAGATTTCCTCGAGTGGGGAAGTGGGACTTTTGGGTGGGGACCACCAGGCTGGGTATTGTGGGTGTGGCGGCCGCGGTTTTAATATTCCTGGCAGCTTTCTTCTTAGACTTCCCAGAAGCCCGTTTAGGGGCTGCTGTGGATTTGAGCTCAGGATTTTGAGGGCTGGCCGTCTCCCTGGCGGCGGCTACTATAGGCTTCTCGGGGGCCTCCGTGACCGGCTGAGAAGGGGAATTAATATGTTGGTTGGTTGGTGGAGTCGTGGTAGCCTTGATGACACGCCCCCCTCGGACGACGTGGTTCCACCCCTCGCCCAGGTCCATCTACTTGGCAGAGGGACCGGCCCGATGAGCTTTAGGAGCGGCAGGTTGGACAGTGGTGACGCTCTTTCGGCTGCGTTCGGGCGCTTGCTTCGCAAGAGCCGCCTTCGCCTCCTTCCACTTCACACAACCACGGTAATTCGCTGTGTAATTTTCCCCGCAGCAAGAACACTGAGGCTGCTCCCGGGAGGTACAGCAAACACCGGTGAGGTGGGAGTCCCCACAAGCGTCGTACCGAGGTGCGTATCCGCAGTTACGCTGCGAGTGGCCGAACGCTGCCAGCGATTGCATTACAGCGGGCCTTTAGGAGCCAATTATGACTCTACCGACAATCGCAAGCCGCAGAGTTCGGTGAGCGATCGAACGTTTGACACCTCAGACCCTCGCGCCACTGACACAATAAAGTGTGGGGCGGGAGGGCGGTTCTTGGCGTGGACTGGATCGCGACGGCCGGATTCCATCTCCGTGACTCCCTGAAAACGGAAGTTCAGGGATTCCAGCTCCTCTGTGACGACGCTCTCAGGCATACCCCTACCCAGGTTCTTCACCAGAAATCGCGCACAGCGGTCCTCCGGGAGCGTGAAGGAGTGGAAACTGACACCGTCTTCCCCCTCAAGGGACAGCAGCCCACGGACCGCGGCTCGGAACCGGTCGGCGGTTGATGGGACGACCATCAAATTCTCGCCTTTAGTTGGGCCATCAATCCGCAAGGACAGGATGTCCGCAACCAGGCCAGGAAGGAATGGGTTTCTTTAACACCTGAAATGAAAAAGGGCGTCTTGTTAGGACACTCTCCTGGTGGTAGGCAGGCGTTAGTCACTTGGGCGTTTGCAGTGCTGCCATCTGGAATCCTGCTCAGAGGTCCGAATATGTAGCTAGATTGGCTGTCTCCAATGAGACACCGGGTTCGGATGGATTCGAATCCACGGCTGTGGGCTTGAGCCACCCACTTGGCTGAGACAGGGCAACGGGCCCGGCCAATAGAGCCTTGTACGTTGCCCCTCCCACGGATTATCCGGATAGACGGCTGCCCGTAGCAGCGTGTTCGCCCGTGACTGCTGAGTTCGTGGGCAGAGGTACGGACCCAGCGCCAGTTGCTGGTCGCCTGTTGGCGGGCTCCATAGAGTCTACCGAGCTCGTTGGTTTTTCGCTTGCCAAGGAGCTGTTGTGAAATTCTGGTCCCTCTTCCTGATGTGCAGCTACGCTTCCCTGCAGGCAGCACTGGCTTCTTCTTCTTCCGCACCATTGCCAGCCACATCATTTTGAGAATGGCCGGCGAAACCTGTTATGTGGAAATAGCATTCTTACAGGCTAACTCGTCCTGCCTTAGCATGACGCTTCGGCAGGGGCGCTCCGAAATATCCTCCCATCACTTCTCTGTTCCGGTTATGGTGTAGACAAGGTGCAGAAACCACAGCAGTCAATAGCCTGTTTGACCGGTTAAACTGGGCAGGTAGGTGTCTCGATTCTCTCCAAGCCGGTAACCCAATAATCTTGTGATTACTTATCTGTTTCAAAGAAAGTGGCTCCCTGCAAGAGGAACTACCTTAAGGAAGCCACGCTTACCAGATCTACCAACCAGCCAATGAAAGAGCAGGCTGGACAGCAGCCGACCGGAATAAAAGGAGCCCATTCGTACCAAAGAGATTGACGACGTCCGTGATCCGCCGGCTCAACGAGTGGAGAAACGAACAGTGGAGCGATACACTCGAATCCCCGATATTGAAGACCAGTCTCTGTGGAGGATGACAAAGTGGGCGATGAGAGTTCCTACTCCATCTCACTCCCCCCCTGGTTACCCCAAGGGGAAACGCTCTCTCAGACTTTGAGAAAGCGGAAGCCCTTGCAGACAATCTGTAGGCTCGGTTTCAGCCGGTGACCGATCCTTCGATCCCGGCAGTTATTGAGACGGTTGCCGTGGCGCTGAGGTCTTACTTCTTAAGCCCTGCCAGCGAACCCCAGTTAAACACCCCTGACGAGGTTCACGAAGCTATCAGGGGTCTCAATGTCAGCAAGGCTCCGGGCCCGAACGGTAACCGAACAGGGCATTGAAGCATCTTCCCAAGCAAGCGGTTTCCCTCCTCGCCCGTATCTTCAATACGGTTCTCCGCACCCATCACTTTCCCGAAACGTGGAAGCACACTCAAGTGATCTCTATCCTTAAACCGGGGAATGATCCGGCACTGCCCTCTTACTATCGGCCCATTAGTCACTTGGACACGATTGGTAAATTATTTGAAAATATCCTACTAGCTAGGATGTTACACGTAGTAAACGAACGTGGACTGCTGCGAGACAACAGTTTGGGTTCAGGCCCAGACATAGCACGTCCTTGCATCTGGCCCTCCTCGTTGAAAGAATAACCAGGAATTTCGGCGAAAAGAGGCTCACCGGCGCAGTTTTCCTCGACGTTGCCAAAGCCTTCGATACCGTCTGGATCGATGGACTCCTCTACAAGCTAACGCTCCTCAACTTCCCGTCTTACATAGTCCATAAATCTCATCCTACCTCAGGGATCGGACGTTCGAAGCGTCCTTCCTGACGGCTACGTCATCTCGTCGAGGCATGCGGGCTTGGGTGTCTCAGGGGGGATTGATCTCCACTTGCTCTTCAGTCTGCATGTCAACGACATGCCCCCACCCTCGCACCACGTCGAGTTGGCCCTCTACGCGGACGATACTGTCATCATACCCACGTCCCGCAAGCCGACGCTGCTTGTCAGCTACCTGGAGTCATACCTCAACGAACTTCAACGGTGATTGAGTGAATGGAGACTCGCCTTTAATGTCTCTAAGAGCACCGCGATAATCTTCGCGCGTGGCGGACGGCGCTTTATCGAGCCCCGACCATTAACACTCTTCGGGGAACCAGTCGAATGGGTCGACACTACTCGTTATCTGGGGGTGACCCTAGATACACTACTCACCTGGTCGCCTTACATCGATCAGTTCAGGAAAGGACTGATCAAAGGATGGGTATGCTTGGGCCCCCTCCTGAATATGAAGACTGATCTATCCGTCAGGAACGGAGTCCTGTTATATAAGCAGCTCATCCGGCCCCTGATGGATTATGCGTGCCCCGCGTGGATGGCCGCTGTCCGCTCCCATGTTCGGAGGTTAAAGGTGTTACAATACAAGTGTCTTCACCTCGCTACTGGTGCCCCGTGGTACGTAAGTAACTGGCAGATGCACAAGGATCTGGGCCTTTCACTGTTTGCCGACCACACCAGAGCCCTGACCGAGAGCTTTGACTCAAAATTAGTTGATGTGAGGAGCCCCCCATTACGGCAACTCGGCAGATACTTAAGCTGACCGAGGGTTGACCCGTCGCCTGACGCGAAAGCCGAGGGCGGCAGGGGACAGCAAGCCATTCGAGGCCATCGCCCACGATGGCCAAGTCGATTAAACGAATAGAGTTCGGCCCTGATCATCCGAGGACCATTGGTTTACCCTGACTGATGTTTTCCGTGATTTTCCTCAGTTGTAAGGCAAATGCAAGGGTATTGATGCAAAGTCGTGTCACGGCCCACACTTCCCTCCACCAGGCTTGGCGGCTTCACCTAAGCGCCTGATAAACGTCGCATAACACCTGTATGCGACAGAGCCAGTCTGGGCTCGGAACCCAGACAGCCAACCAACCAAAGTTTATCACTCCCATACTTAGTCCAGTGTTTACTAAACCCTAGTCTTTGGCAAGATCAGTCAAGGCCCTCAGCCTGACTTCAAAATCATTGATGTAAGCATAATCCCCTTTAAGATTATAGGTGTCTCTTACTGAGCCCAGCTATGCAGTAAAACGCAGGAGTAGGTAACAGAGAGGGGGATGTCGACTTGCGTTTTGCACAATTCTCCGCCCCTAATTAACACTTTTACTTGGCTTGACTTGGCTTGGCTTGGCTTGGCTAGGCTTGCCCATTTTCTTTGTTCGTTGAAGTAGACAGAGAAGGACGGAGTGAGATAGTGGTTTGCTGTGGTGATTAAGCTACCGTTGCCTAATTCGGTATGTGTTGATTGATGTATGGACAGATGAACGAGAGCTGTGAGTTGAAACGTGATTGAATGGATGGTTGTGGAATGACGTGTGGCTGTCCCGACACTGGTAAATATAACTCCTGTGGAATCAAAAGAATCATGGCAGCTGAAACTGAATGAACTTGGAAGGTTAATAGTTGGTGAAGTTTTTGACAAGTTTAAAGAAGAAATGTTGAGGCTAAATGTAAGGGAAACTGCAGACACCTTCTTGCCTCTGCATGAAATTAAGCACCAGTTTTTTTAGATGAAAAACGTACGTGTGTCAAGACGTTTCAAATTTTCTGAGATGAGACACTGTCTTGGGCAAGTAGTTCCTAACATAAGTCTCACAATCCAGTTGATTTGAACCTTCAGCAATATGGCTGTGAGAACCTCACATCTGGCATGAGTACATCACATTACTTCACAATATTTTTTGACAATATAGGAATACCAATTATATTTGCACACTTGTTTAAATTCTTATTTGTTTGCAGTATTTGCTTATGCGAAGTAATGAGTTATTTAGCATCCTATGATAAATGTGCTGTTACTTTCCGATGTTTATTCTGTCAGTGCTGTGATTTTCTTGAAACAGATAAATATTGTCAGTATGTTAATTGCTTATGAAGTAAACTGTAAGAATGACTAGTGTTTTCACCCACCAGTATATAGAAAATTGTGAAAAACTGTCATAGTTAAGCCCATGAATTCTTCTTAATTTTTTGGGGGGGTACTGTATTATGCTGACCATAAAAATGCAGCGTTGATGTTAGGTATAACTTGAGTTTTCCTTCAACAGTGTTGATGGCTTTACTAAAAAAAATGATTTCTTGAAGTACCTGGCACCATACAAAAATATATATTGCCTCAACACCTAAGAATGCTGCTAGATGATTTGAGTCTGTGAGTAAAATAATTTCCTGTTGCTTACTGAATGTAGTCTATGGAAGTGGTAAACATTTACTACAACGAAGTAGCATGTTTGGATTTTCTACCTCGTATAGAAATAGTGAATTAACTGGTGTAAAATTTCTAGCAGTTTTTTTTATTGCGGATGCTAAATGTTTTGACTGACAACCAGTGAGAATTATGCACAAAATTAACAAAGAGTTTAATATAGGCCCCATTTTTTGTGGAATATGGTGAGTAGACTAGACAGTTGTTGCCGTAGTAAGGTACAGACATACTCTGAGAGAGTGAAATATTGGTACAGAAGACTAGACTGTTTGTTGTTTATATACTAAACATATAAATATATATTAAAAAATGGTCCACTTCTACCGAGTCATTATGATTATTACTATATATTTGTTTGTTACAGACAAAGTACTTTGAGAGATGTGCCTTGCTTTGATGATATCAATGATGGAAACCTACAAAAATTTGAACAGGAACTCAAGAGGCTTGTGAATTACTAGAGGCTGGATCCTGGCTACTTGGATAAGCTTATTATAAGGGAATGGTATGTAAGTATGTTTAACAGATAAATTATAACATAAAGTGGACCTTATAAACTCATAATAGCACATTTGATTTACATAGTTCTACAGTAAGGCTTTATACATAACATGGTGGCACTGATACAAGAAACAAGTATTTGTGTTGATGGAACGAAGAAGTGCTTTCATTTCAGGTATTATTATTTTCTTCATAAATTTTTCTGTGCCAATTATGTCATGAAGTGTTATATTCACATTAATTGTAATATCTTGAGGAGGGTAAATGTGCACTGATTTTTTATGATATAGTACGACAAACTGGCCATTTTTTTACACTGTGAAGATACTGGAATCACCAAAGATATAAAGACATTCTGTGCAGCAGCTGAACATATAATTTTTAATTTTTTTATTTCATTGTCTGAGACATACAAAGTTTGACTATAACAAAAAGACATTTTTACCAGTTTACTGTGACAAATAACACATTACAAGTAGGCACAATTTGTTGTCCCTGGCTATTCAACTTGTGACATAAAATATTTAATGACATGATTTATAAGGTATAGAATGTGAACTTACATAACATGTCCTAATACACCTAGTACCACCATGTACAGAGAGTTTTTCTTAACACAGAAGTGAGTACTGGGAGGTGGTCTTTATTGTTTGTTTGCCAGCAAATTATGTCTGCTCTTTGTTGTGCAGATCTGCATTGACACATGTCTGCACTGCACAGTGGGTGGAATCATCGGCCATTATGCGGCAAAGCAGCTTTGAGTGGGTTCTGCTTTCAGCTGGACACACTGCATTGTTCAGAACATTTTATGAAGAAGTTATCTAAGCCAAACAATGTGGCAATATTGAGCAATAGTTTCTGGGTCTCCAGCTGTGACCTGCTCCACAACCAGACTGATTCCAATAGAAGATATTTAGATGTACACTACTCATTTAATTTAAAGGAGTAAAAGACCGTTGTCTTGGGTAAGCGTATTTATCCCTGCATGTTACCTGCTCACAACAGATATTTATTCATGTTATTTTGTCCAAAGTTGTCACTGTATCTGTAAATGAAATACCTTAAATTTTGTGCTATTAACTTAATTGGACACTTTTGTCAAACAGCATCTTGTGTTCGAAGTATCGTGCCTCTTTGCTTCTTGCATACTTACGAACAGTCACATGTTTATGAAAAGTGCATTTAGCCATAACGTGTATACTGCTTTACACTTATAAACCTAAGTTGTGTCCGTACTAGCTGCTTTAAATAAGCTGCCCACAGATGGCACAGATGAAAACTTTATTCTGCTCTGAATATATTCATCATATTCTTATGTACAAAATGCCAACCTATAAACAAACACTTGAAAAAGGTTAAATGCATTTTATTCTTATTACCATCTGATAAATGTGCAGCTCTTCAATTTAGTTTGTAATGGTTTTATTTCTTTCTTTCTTTGTTTGTGCATGTATTGTGTAAGTGGGAATTACTTCAGTCTGGCCAGGAGTGTGTCCTGGCAAGTAATGTATATGATGCTGTTTGTTATCATTGTGCATGTGAGTCTCAGACAGTGGGTAGTTTTACAGTTGCACATAAGGACAAAACTCTGCCTTTGCGTGTGTATCACCATGAAAAGAAGACAATACGTTTGCTATACTTTATTTTAATGTACATCTTTCTTCAATTTGGTATCTACTTCAAACACAAATGTTCATGATATAATGAATTTCAGACACACAAAATCCACTAGTATAAAAGCTGGAATGGTGTATTTGTGACACATGTTAACCTCACTAATTCAGTGCAGGGTAATAAGTGCTAGCTGTATTTTCAGTTATCATATGCACAAAAGTATTGCACCCAACCCACATTATATCATGTAAACCTAGGAAGAGTTCTGAGAGTGCAAGTAACCAACACACAAGGAAAAAAATTAAAGATAACAGAATTTAATAATTAATAAAAGTGAATATTTTAACAGAATACAAATGAACTTACTTAAAGTTGCACCAGAACAATAAGACTGAATAAATACACCAAATAACCTGGCTGACTTCGTGAAAAGAAAAAATTAATATACATCTGTAACTCAACAAAACATAATAAAGCATTAAAACCAACACAAACTAATACATACAAAAGCCAACACAGGGACCCTTGACCTGTCTTGAGCAGTCACCAAACAGGATTTAGAATATAAGTCCAAAACTGAATTTAGACTAGTGTAACCCTTTGAAAACCAAACCAAGATTAAACCAAAACCAGTTTCAGGCTTTCAGGTAGGGTAGAACATGGGAGGGGTACAGAGAAAAACAGAATACGCAGCACAGTTCTGAACTCTTGTCCCTAAATCCTGCATGGGAAGTGTTAGACAGCTAACATGGCACAGTATGAGACTTTTGAATGTATGTGATATAAACACTTAGATGTAATTTGAATGCGTTATTTAACTTGTCTCAAACCAAAGATGAATTATGACTGGGAAGATAAAACATACAATTTTATGGAAGATAAAAGAAATAAGTGACCCTGTAATGTTACCAGATTGCTGTTTCTGGTTCATCACAACTTTCAACAAACCAGAGAGTCAATTAACCCTAAGCAGCACATAGCGTAATAGAATTTGTGAGTAAAGCTGAATGTGTTGTGGTGTGTTTAACAACCTGAAACGTGTATGATTGTTAAATTTAATACCAGGTTAACCAGGAAAGCCTTACTGATGGGAGTGATCAGCCTTTGGTTGCAATACATACGCTCACAGAATCGCTTTATGTTGACACGCATGTGTCTGTTTTATGACTGTTGTCTAAAGATTTTTCTGTGTTGTTTATCCTGTCCCCTTATATCGTGATTGTGTTCCTTAATAACATTGCAGCTTAAAATATAACTGAAGTAAATTATATTTTGTTATTTTTTCTGCACCATTAGGTCTATTGTGGCAGTGCAGTTATGGCTAGGGGTTTCATTTGTCATGATGGAAACTGAGGTTTGTTTTAATTTGTGAGTATGGTACTGGCATGAACATATGTTGGGTTGGGACAAAACGGAATAACAAAGAAGACAAGATGGGCAGTTTACATATAAATGTAACATTGTGATGCATTTGCATAACTGTTGTTTCCGTGGAAAAACAATACGTATTACATATTCTGAGTGTGTGTTCGTTGACTTAGTTATCCAGAACGCAGTGCACATGCGCCCAATGGTCATCTGTGGCCTGTCTGTCTACAGTATTTTTCCACATTATCTCATAAACGCCACGATTTTTAAAAAATATTACATGGTACTCACATTGAATTTATGCGTTGTGTGTGGACCACAGAACAAACAGCGACTTTTGACTTACACAGCATTAATAGATTGGTTTGGCATAATTGAGGTATGGAAAAGGGACGTGAGATTGATCTGCAAATGAGGTGCCGAATTTTTTAAAGTCCTAAAAGTTAGCTTGTGTGACCGAAGATTTTGATGTTATTTATTGTCCGTCTTACACAACAATATGATTAAAGTTAAGATATGTACAATTAATGAAGCTACATGTTTCAACCCCTTGGGGTCATCTTCAGGCTTATAAAATATGAATCATACAAGGTACATCTGAAGTAGTTACTTACGGGATCCCGTGGTTTACAGTGCGTTAGTTATAAAATTTATGTTATAAAAATTGGTTAAAAAGCAGGTGAAGAACATATGATCGTGGTGAACAAGTGGATCGTTGTTGTGTGTATGTGATAGGTGTTTATGTACGTGAGGAAAATTCCGTAATGTTATGGTCGGATTGGGGACCTCACGGTTGTACATATCTTAACTTTACATCATATTGTTGTGTAAGACGGACAATAAATAGCATTGTTATATTAGCACAACGGGATGGAACACCCACAATTTAGAAGATTTTGAGATATCTCCAATATATAAATTTAAATTGTAACTTCCGTAAGGATTAAACAAAGCATCTGGGTTTTCAAGTCATCTATCTGCTTTTATGTCCGTCTGTGATATCCTTGGCGACGGCAGGACCAAATCTCTTCAGCAGCTGAAGAGATTTCATCCACTCAGACAAACCTTGCCCTGTAGTGCCATCGACTTCTTCAAATGGTATAAAATCTTCCCTAGTTTCAATATATAGACCGGTTTTATGGACGAAGCACGGAATATATATTTGCCGCGGGAGAATTTGTCAGGGGTACTGTCAAGTAAAATTGAATAATATTTAATTTTTTTTATCGTATCTATAATTGTTTTCTTATTTTATGTCCCGTGGCACTTCCCTAAGTCGAAATGAATGCGACAAATATTGTTTTTTTTTACCAACCACTACAATCGATATCTTCGAAAACGGATCAAATTTGGCAATCAGTTCGATCAAGTCACGAAAGCAACTATTATGGGCTATATAAGAGATACTGGAACTTGCCCTCAAAGCTGATTTTTTTTCAGCTAAATACAAAACTGCTATGATTATACGCTCAAAAATATTTTCCCACCGCTCTTTCAATTTTAATGATATTTTTTTTTCGTGGACTCTTGCTTCTGCAGTCCGTAGTTTCCTTTCACCTTGAAACCAAGAATATATGGCTTATAGATGGTTTGGAACAATGCAATAGGATCCATATTTGAATGACTTCTGCTGCTATTTGTGTGGGAAGTGAAAACGAAGTCAGCTCTGTCACGGAAAGAGCCAATAAACCTCCTGTGGTAACGGCGACATGTATTTGAATAACCTGCACAGGACCTTGTCTGAACACAATTCACTTTGTCACAACAGAGCTGGTAGTGGTTAATTGCACTTATGTTAATAGGTAATGTCTGAATGGGATTGCTAAGCACTTTACACCCGCCAGTCTGTCTTTCCGTTTTCCCGGGGGGTTGATCTTGACCATCACGACACAGAACTATTTCCTTTCAGTAGCGCGGGACCGTGGAAAATAGTGGAGCCGGGTTCAGCCGCATGCACAGAACCCCTATGTTCGTATAATTTGGAAGAAATTCTGTAGAGCAGGTGTCCAAAGGCATTTAATAAATTATTTTCGTGAAAATCGGCGCTGTGAATGTTCTTGGTTTACTTCCGGACGTAAATGTTTGTCTGTTCGCCTCTTGAACATTTTTCTTTTGAGTGTCTAACACAATAGAACACAACGTAATTAAATATTAATAGTTTGGTATTATGAGTGTGTGTGACGTGACACTAACATGGCTTCTTAGTAATTAACCAACGTAATTCACAAATTATTGTTTTATAATAAGTTTATTATATGCCTCTACATGTTTCGAGCACTATGTGCTCATCATCAGGAGCTCAAAATTGTATTATACAGCATCTAGTATCATCACGGGACGGCCACCTACAAGTGTGATGATACCAGATGCTGTATAATAAAATTTTGACCTCCTTATGATGAGCACATAGTGCTCGAAACATGTAGAGGCATACAATAAACTTAATATAAAACAAGAATTTGTGCATTAAGTTGGTTAATTACTGAGATTCTACTGAAATGTATGGTCAGAAAAACACCCCCCCCCTCAAAAAAAAAACTAACAAAACTGATGCATAGGGGTATGTAAACGTCAGTATAAAGACAATGTAAGTGGCTCAACAGGGTGTTACTTAAATATATGTAAATGGCTGCGGCAGCACTTTATGAACCACCAATTTAAATGTTGCTTTTTCTGCTTTCCTTCTGCTCTCTCAGTCACCTGATCACAAGGTTATTTACAAGCATGCATGCTCAATTTTATATTTTAATCAAGATGATTTGCAGTTTGTGGTTTTGATGTGTAGGATGTTGCATCCTTTTCATTGCACTAACATTTCGTTTATATTGCATTCACAGGGACAGTAGAAATAAAGTGACAAAGTGCGGAAGGAAGTGCAGTTACAATTTACTGGAGAGTCATTAAACAGACGGATGGATTTCTATGAAAAATAGGTTTTGTATATTTAGTAACAGAATAAACACATATTTGATTTAAATGTCAAAGGCTTTATTGCATGCAGTCTACGATATTCCTGTGTTGTAATTTTGTTACATAATTTATTACACCACAACCAGGGGTATGCGCCAAGGATTTTAACTGCCAGTCTGCATGTTTATTTAAGTTACCACCGTCGTATTAATCTATATTGTAAACAAAGAAATTATAATTTTGTAGTTTCGCTTATGTATGTATGCATCCGTAGGTATTTTTTGTCTTTGTTTACTCTCTTGTTACGTTGGATTTATTCCGTAGCTCTATATTCCTAAACCTACTATATTTTTCGATTATGTAAAATTTTTAACCCGTTGTGAGATGCATGGCACTCACTTGTGTGGCCACATATTGTGCCTCTTTTATGGGCATTGAATGAATAAATTATAATACGTAATTGTTGTGACATTTTAGTCTCTTCAGAGTAATAGCCGAGGGACAAGTTCCACAAACCAAGTTACCATACGTGTGACTACTTTTCTTGTTTCAGACTTAATACAAATATGTATGTCAAAGATAATCAGTTCCTGTCCTATATAGTTAAAATTTGCACAAGTATAATGATATTGTGCATTTTACCGAAATAGTGCATTGTGCGTGATATTTATATTCAGAATTCAGAAATATTTTTTCTTTGCAAACTCGTGTTTCCAAACTTTTATTTTGTTTGATGCTGTACACAATAAATTTATTTTTTAAGGGCCTTAAATATTTGTACAAAGAACCTGTAGATTTATTCCTACTGCCTCTTTCTGCATCCCACTTATCCATCCACACTTCTGATCACTTTCTTTTCAAACACACCTACGCATAGGCGCAACCAGAATTTTTTTGGGGGGTGGGGGTTGGGGTGGGGATGCGCTGACCCTGAGACTATATATAATTTATGTTTGGTTTTAAAAACTATGTTATGATAATCATGTCAAAATCCCCGAAGTGACATGTAGTTAGGCTACGCGGAAAATTAAAACTAACTAAAGAAGAAAAAATTTTCCACTTATTCGTAAGTTTTCATTATATTTCTCAGTATTCCAGTTTACTTGTCATCAGCCGAGTTCAGTAGCTGATTTAGGCTGAAGCGTAAATCACATAAAACCTTTTATATCATCGTGTCTACAAAATCTATGGTTTCTTAAAGTTTCACTTTGAAAAGGGGTGGCTGCAGCCTTGCGGCCCCCCCCCCCTTCCCCGGTTGCACCAATGCGCCTACTACCGAAACAATCATGAACCAGTAAAGGAATGCTGCATGCATGTATGTATGTATGTGCTTAAGTTTTCCATGTGGTGGCAACTCCATATTTGTAGTGAAGGGGCTCAATTTAGTGTGGATCTTCATCAACTGAATCATGCTACTACTCGTATACATTTTTAATTAGGACATTGTACCAGATTTGTTCGTGTAATTATATATTGCTATAGTTTTAAAATCAAAACAACTTTTAAGATGTGGTTTTCTGAAAATTCCAATTGTGTTATTGCACTGAATGTATGCTAGGAAATAGGACGAAAACTTTCAATCATGAACTAAAAATAAACAGTTCTGTTTGAAGTGACTGAGTGATATTGCAACAATAAAAAAGGGGGTAGAAATTCAGGGCCAGTATACCACCTTAATAGACTTTCAATGAAGATAGGAGTTTGGAAATCTTCTCATATTGTAATTTTGTGACGTGTTGTTTGAATATGGTTATGACACCAGTAAGAAACACACACAACACACACTATGTGGATCTGTTCAATTATCTGAAAAGGTAAAAGCAATAAAGAAATCCAGATTGACTTTACGGTATATTTACAGTTATATTTTACTGTATGGAAGCAAAACTGGGATTTTAGGAAGAAAGAATGAAGCTGGATGCTATCGTCAGGGGTGAAACGTGTAATAAATGTGAAAAAAATATTGATCATACAGGAAGAAAAATTATGATTTATATGCTGCAAAATTTATTTAGTTTTTTTTAATACTAATAACAATGAAATTGTAAGAAACCACCCTTAATTAATTCCCACGAAAAAGGTTATATATATATGTAATTTTTCCTGTCATTCGAAGAAAGGGCTAAAGACAAGAGAATCTGTTCAGAATATGTAAGGCTATTTATTACTGTAAACTCTATGTTGTGTTGTTAATGTCTTACTTAGGTAAAGTAAATTTATATTCCAAAAATATAATTTAATTTGTTTCATGGACTGGCGTGCTGGACATACGTGTAGGTAGTCAATTTAATTCGATTTTGTTAAAATTTTGACAAATATAAAATCCACGTAAATATAAGATAATATCTCGCCTATTTTTTTATTTAAAACTCTTAAGAAATCAGTTGTAGAGGCAATTTAGCCGCACATTCTCACCAAATACGTTTTTCCTCTAAACGCGGGCCGTTTCGAGATGATCGCGTAAAATGCACAGAGTGAGAGAGACCAAAGAAATAGTTAAGATAAAACAAAATGGCGCAATATGTGACTGAAAGAAAGTACAACACACAGCCTGAGCTGCAGGCAGAAGTACGATAACAGGCAGCCGACGACATAAATTGTAATTACGAACTGTTATGTTCCTTTTTTTTTACATAGTCGACCTTGAGAGAGCAAATCTCCTAGTGCTTCCATGCGTTTCTTCCAGTCTCTGAATGTTAGCATTAAATGTATGAATGAGATGGAATATAATTTATGTTAAGTAACATAAACACTAAAAATTCAGTGGACAAATCTCAACGTCAAGATAGGAAGCGGCTCAAGGTTATGTTACATGTAACTTGACAGTATTTTACTTCGGAATGAAACTGGAACAGGTCGAATGGAATCTCGACAACTTCTGCGATATCAGACGCGCTTGTACTGTCTAGTCCAATTTTTTTTTAACTTCGTTTCTCGCGTACCGCTGTCACAATACAAAACTTGTTCACATACCGCTGTCACAATATAAAAATTGTTCACGTACCACTGTCACAATACAAAACGTGTTCACGTACCACTGTCACAATACAAAACTTGTTCACGTACCACTGGCAATACAAAACTTGTTCACGTACCGCTGTCACAATACAAAACTTGTACACGTACCACTGTCACAATACAAAACTTGTCCACTTACCACTGTCAATACAAAACTTGTTCACGTACCGCTGTCACAATACAAAACTTGTTCAATTACCACTGTCAATACAAAACTTGTTCACGTACCACTGTCACAATACAAAACTTGTTCACTTACCACTGTAACAATACAAATCTTGTTCACGTACCACTGTCACAATACAAAACTTTTTCACGTACCCTGTCACAATACAAAACTTGTTCACGTACCGTTGTCACAATACAAAACTTGTTCACTTACCACTGTAACAATACGAATCTTTTTCACGTACCACTGTCACAATACAAAACCAGTTCACGTACCACTGTCAATACAAATCTTGTTCACGTACCACTGTCACAATACAAAACTTGTTCACGTACCGCTGTCACAATACAAAACTTGTTCACGTACCACTGTCACAATACAAAACTTGTTCACGTACCACTGTCACAATACTAAACTTGTTCACTTACCACTGTAACAATACAAATCTTGTTCACGTAGTACTGTCGCAATACAAAACTTTTTCACGTACCGCTGTCACAATACAAAACTTGTTCACGTAACTCTGTCACAATACAAATCTTGTTCGCATACCGCTGTCAGTACAAAACTTGTTCACAAACCGCTATCCCAATACAAAATTTGTTCACGTAACGCTGTCACAATACAAATCTTGTTCACGTACCGCTGTCACAATACAAAACTTGTTCGCGTAACGCTGTCACATTACAAAACTTGTTCGCGTACCACTGTCAATACAAAACTTGTACACGTACCACTGTCACAACACAAAACTTGTACACGTACCGCTGTCACAATACAAAACTTGTTCACGTACCACTGTCACAATACAAAACTTGTTCACTTACCACTGTCAATACAAATCTTGTTCACGTACCACTGTCACAATACGAAACTTGTTCACTTACCACTGTCAATACAAAACTTGTTCACGTACCACTGTCACAATACAAAACTTTTTCACGTACGACTGTCGCAATACAAAACTTGTTCACATACCGCTGTCACAATACAAAACTTGTTCACGTACCGTTGTCACAATACAAAATTTATTCACGTACCGCTGTCACAATAGAAAATTTGTTCACGTACCCTGTCATAATACAAAACTTTTTCGCATACTACTGTCGATACAAAACTTGTACACGTACCACTGTCACAATACAAAACTTGTTCACGTACCGCTGTCACAATACAAAACTTGTTCACGTACCATTGTCACAATACAAAACTTCTTCGCGTACCACTTTCAATACAAAACTTGCTCACCTACCACTGTCACAATACAAAACTTCTTCACGTACCACTGTCACAATAAAAATCTTGTTCGCGTACCACTGTCACAATACAAAACGTCTTCACGTACCACTGTCACAATAAAAATCTTGTTCGCGTACCAATGTCAATACAAAACTTGTTCACGTACCACTGTCGCAATACAAAACTTTTTCACGTACCGCTGTCACAATACAAAACTTGTTTACGTAACGCTGTCACAATACAAAACTTGTTCACGTACCGCTGTCACAATACAAAACTTGTTCACGTAACGCTGTCACAATACTAAACTTGTTCGCGTACCACTGTCAATACAAAGCTTGTTCACGTACCGCTGTCACAATACAAAACTTGTTCACGTACCGCTGTCACAATACAAAACTTGTTCACGTACCGCTGTCACGATACCAAACTTGTTCGCGTATCAGTAACACAATACGCGATCAGCTACGTAATGCAAATATTAATTCCTACTTTCAGGATACTGGTCTTCTGGTCGGCATGTTTGAAGCCTTCGAACCTGCCAACCAGCGAAACAACAGCGCTTTGAAACCCCCAGATTTTTCAGTTGCTACTTTTCTAATTCAACGCGATTATACGACAAAGTTGAGTCTTTATTATTGTTCTAAAAATGAAATAATATCTCGGTATGAGATTTATAAACGTTTTTCTTATCCACATTTAAACGCATTTAAAAAGAATTTTAATTGTTCAAATAGAGTTTCTAAATTTGAATAATTGACAAAATATTCCTAAATCTCTTCATGTACCACCAGTGCAATGGTGCGCTTACCACTGTTTGAAAAGCACTGTGATCTATACTCCTTTGCAGAAGGTGGGCGGAATGCTATTAGAACACTAGTGTTGCTGTTGACTTTATGATTATAAATCATTATTACTATTATTTTATTTTATTATTTTTATACAGGTATTCACAATTACATATATACTTGCAGTAAATCATATTTCTAGCGTATATAATGGTGCAGATACTCTGTGGTTCCAATGTATGCTATAGTAAATATAAAGTTATTTTTCATTAACTTAATCTTTCCGGCCGCCCTGTGACTCTGGGGTCGACTCAGCCTGTAGCAGAAGTGCTTATCAGGTGTATCTCCTGGGTAGCAAAAGTGGCCGGAGCGTGGGTCTGACAGCCTTGCCACCTTCATATGCCGTCTGGAAGTATCAACCTCCTGGAGCCCTAAGGACCTGTCCAGGCCTGTAATAGGATAGATTTACATGTAATGTTATTTCCCATAATAAACTGTATTACCTTCAGACCTCTGGCAGGCTACACCCTTTATGACCACAAAACAAATGACTACATACGCCGCGAACTACGGATTACAGGCATACTAGGCGAGATAGATGAATACAGACGAAACTGGCATTTACACTTGCAAAGAATGCCACAAAACTGAATCCATTTGAAATTATACCACTACAGACCACAAGGAAGGAGAACAATTGGAAGACCGAAGGAGCGTTGGCTCGAGCAGCTGTAACTCTGGAGACGGAACGGATCAAAGGGTCCAATCCTTGATGTTTATGGTGTTGATGACCTTCAGAAGTATGTGTGAAGTGACCAATATCACCGTTGTCTATATTTCCTTAATATCGATGTTTATCTTTTACAGCTAAAACCTTTTAAAGCCTACTGTTCTCGTGATGCACCAACAAGTTTAACATCCAACAATTTTAAGTTCTACCCACATTGTATTTATGTTTTATATTTATCTGAGAACAAACAGCGACTTGTGCCACTTACAGCATAAATTGATTGGTTTTTGCAACCAAAGATTAAAAGTGTTTACTGCGCAGTACGGACTGGGTCTTTAAATAAAGCAGTCTGCGCTTCACCTCTGGAGTCTTAATGTAGTAATGAGCCGATCACCTTTGGTAATCGTAAGGGTTTCAGTTTCTTTATGCATCTCCCCATTTTGAAACCAAGCCTCTGATAAAATTATGTCGCCTTAAAATTAGTTTAAGTGAAGGAATGCCGGCCATGAAGTGACTTCTTTTTTCCATACTGTATTTTATCTCCTTCTCATGTTAGCAAATTTTCAAAGTCAAAACGATTTTCTTTCATTTGTGACGGTTTGTAGTTTTGGTCAGTTGTACAGGCTGATTTGTAAAATTCTGCAGTATTGTTATAAAATACTTTTTACAATTAATAATATTCGAGTCAATTAAATTATTGTGTATTAACGTTCTGAATCAACAGCCAAGTGGCCAGTGACAGAAGCAGCATAGTATACAGGCACAAATATCAAAGGACAATAGAGAAACACATATCAAAGGAACAATAACATAAAGAAAAAGAATTAATTAATCCACGTGGGCATCGCATGATAATAAACTATAAGATCACATCCCAGCGCGATAAGTTTTCTTTTGAAGACAAAAAATTCACTACAACCTGATTTCAGGTTTCCACCGCGATGTAAATAAGATCTGCCCTCTTCTGGGCTGTTACGCTGCGTAGATTGGTAAATCCTTACCGACGTTTCAGGAAAACCTATCGGACCATTTTCAAGGGTCAAGAAGTCCAAAAAGAAGCAGTACATCAACTTTGTGTGGAATCAATATCTGGATGTAACTGAGTATAATCACCGAACGACTTAACAACACGAAAAGTTTTTGTATTATGAACAAAAACCAGAACCTTGAATGTGTTACTATGTTACACATATCACCAATAAGTATATTAAAAAGCAGAGGTCCTAATACAGAGACTTAAGGAAAATAGGAAAGAACGTAAAAAATTGTGCATAGAATATCAGAAATTTTAACAGACAAAATCTCTCAGCTGTTAAACCAACTAACGCAACACCTCATAATACCAAAGGAACTAAGTCTAAGTAAGAACGAGGCATGTGACACGAGGTCAAAAGCACAAATAAAATAAATGTATATGGCATGAATTTTGTGCTGGGAGCTAACTGCACGGTTTTTGTGATCAAGTTAATTTACCAAATTAGAGGCTGTAGACTCGGATTTTTTAAAATATGTACAGAACAGTGAAGTTTTTACTAAAGATAGTGTGAAACATATCACGTGTTCAAACACTTTAGGGAAATTATTAAAAATCGAAACAGGGCGTTAATTACAAAGTAAGAAACTATTGTCGTTTTGAAAATATTAACAATAGCAGCAAAAGAAGAAAACGGATCCTGAGACACACTAACAATAAAGACACACTTAAGTAAAAACATAAAAATATCGATATGGTTCCAGCCTTCCATTTGACAGCCTGGAATGTCATGAAGGTCAAGAGATTTGGATGGTTTAGCCGCCCTATGGCATTACGAAAATCAGCATCAGTGACAGTAAAAAACAAGATGAAAATCTACATTCGAGTATAGGACAACCTTAAGGTTCATTCGAACTTTTCACCCTGATGTGTTCACTTAATTCATGCTTGCCTAATATTTCTGGGCCTCAGGCCTACAAAACATTTTACTATTTCTTGTGTATTTTCTATTTCAGATAAACACTTGTAAGAACAGTTAGCGGGAATGTTAATTAACGTCAAAAGCCTTGTTTGAGAAAACTGGGTTCACCACTAATCGACTATTCGATTCAGGATTTCCAGCCAACTGGGATATTACGCGTTCATTTCCTTAAAACATCGAGTTGATGTTTGAAATTACATACACTAACCGGAGCCGACCATACTGTCTCATATACGTACATTATGATTTACGTCTTCCTTAACTAACAATATCAGTTTCTTGGCAACAGAATTATGCAAATTATAAACACCGATTTTTAAAAGAATTTGTGTTTAATGTAATCCGTAGTCTCTTCACATATTACATATAGACGCAGCGCTGAAACAAAAGAATGTTTATTTGCTTATGACGCACAGTTTTGCTAAAGAAGCCGTAATGACACGTAAGTGGTTCTGCAGTCTCTCAGTTTATGTAAGTGTTGCCGCAAAACATTGCATGAGATCAGACGGAATTTAAATAATTATGAATCAGTAAGTATTAAATATTCTGTGTGTGTGTTTGTGTGTTCTTGCCTTAGTTAACCAACGTGCAAATCGCATCTTTTGTGCACATATTATATTGTAATATGTGGCCTGTCTGGGTGTACCATATTTTCCTACTTTGTCTCATAAACGACACGATTTTCGGAAGAAAAGTTATTCAATATGAAATCTTTTTTTTTCTCTCTACAAATCTTGTCTGAAACATTTCTCATACTAAGAAAAATTCAGCGAAATATCCTCACCAATTTACGTAGGTCATCCTTTAGAGTACCTGTTATTTTTGTCAGGTTCCACTCAAACTAGAATTTTCTCGAACTACTTAAAAAAGCCTTAAATATTAATTTAATGAAACGCCCTCCAGTGAGAGCCGAGTTTTTCATACGGACAGACAGACGGATGGACGGACAAACATGATGAATTTAATAGTCACTCTACGCAATTTTGCGAACACGTTTAAAATAATTTATCTAAGGAAGGAGAGCCAGAGGAAGTTGTATGAATATTAGGAAACTCAGAAGCCTTGCGAAGACTTGAGCGACTTGGTAGGGTTTCAAAAAGTGTGTACGTTCATCCAAAATTTGAAAGGAATTTGACTTAGATCTACTGAAATTAGATTACTACTACTACTACTACTAATAATAATAATAATAATACATACTATTAATAATAAGCTCTAGTATTACTGGAGTCGGTTTTGTAATTCAAAATTAATAATCCCCGTGCGGTAAAGAGTGTAAATTCTGGTACTTCAGAAGTCTCGTTTCGTATATAATTCGAATGTGGACCCAATATTTTGTTTGCTGATACAGACTTAAGTGTTTCTTAGTAAACGTTCTTTTGTACAGGAACACGAATAAATTGTCGTTGTTGTACAGTGGCCTCCTGTCATGCATATTCTTCTGACGCCGATGTATCATGTATCTGTTCCCTTAAGGTTTCCCGCGGCCGCTGCGCATACCGCTGATGTCATCCTCCTTCAATGATGATTTTTAAGCGTGTCTTTAAAGATGCTGTCAACATAAGTGTGCATCGTGTCGGTGATAGATGTATGAATGTGTATGAAACAAAAATTGAAAGATGCTGGCAGGGGAAGCCCGAAGTCCTAGGTGAAAAGCCCGTCCCGTTTAAACTTTGTACACAACAAAAACCCACACGGAATGGTCTGGGATTTAAGAGGGGCTTCCGAGGTAAGAGGCCGGTCGTTAAATTTCTGATCATATTTGGACAACCCAATAATATCTGTTGAGGACTAGAGATGACGAAGTGCTTCGTTATGTAGTTGTCTTCCTAGATTGGAGTGTCTGTACTTGTCTAACACAAATATATGATGGTAGATATATGTATAGAATTTAGTACATAAAGAACAACTACATGTTTCAGCACTTTACATTGGCCATCTTCAGGTTGAGAAATGAAAAAATTTGGTAAAAAGCAATACTCGACTTATGTGGGTTGTATACACGTAAGTCGAGTATAGCTGTTTACTAAGTTTTTTCATTTTTCAACCTGAAGATGGCCAATGTAAAGTGCCGAAACATGTAGTTGATCTTTATGTAGTAAATTCTATACCTATCTCTACCATCATATGGTTGTGTTAGACAAGTACATATACTTCAATCTAGTTTAATTATAAACACAACGGGGATGACGAAACTTTTGATTAATTTTCTTCCTTTTGCTAATTTTTCTCCAAAATTTCTTCCGTCAGGTTTTGGGAGGAAATTTCACAGCTGTATCAGACAAGTAAAATTATAGTTGTATGTTTAATTTTTTTTTTTTGTTCTAAGGCAGGATGTGTAGACATAAAAGGAGCAGTAACAAGAATGTTGCGAACGTACCCTTAAATTTCTTTGGGAATATAATAATTATTTAAACACTTTACTCTCCAACTAATGCACAATATATAATATGTAGATACAATTAAAATTATAAAATATTTAAAAGTGCGCTTTTAAGTATTTTGTAATTTTAATTGTATCTACATATTATATAATGTGTATTAGTTGGATAGTAAAGTGTTTAATTATCACGGTGCAAATATGAAGAATGACATCTATTTGTTACTGTCATTCTTCACAGTTAGTGGTTATTTCTTACGACATGAACATAAGTCCTGTACTCAGTTTTATTTTCTTTTATTTGTATCCCGATCTTGTTAGCACCTAACAGACTTTCAGTACCTTACATTGAAACAGGCCTAATGGCGGCGTTCACCTTTACTTCCTTAATATATCAATAAGACACGCACTTTTCATCAGTTTCCATTGACACTACATCCAAACTCGTCAGCTGGGCTCTCAATATTGTCATGTACGCAAAATTTGGCAATTACTTGGTCTCCTTGTAAAGATTGGGATGTGCTTGTATTGCAACTTTAGTTGACGTAACTGGGAAACGTTGGGCAGCTTACCTCACAACTGTTTGTTGGGAGGTCTATTCGTGCCCCAGTTGAGTGATGTAAATATTAAGTAAAATATTTGAGTCAGCACAACGCCACTATAAAATCCCAAGTAAATTAGATTAAAGGGAGACTCGCAGAAGACTTGCAAGATTAGTCACACCGGAGAGAAGATTTTTGGTCTACGACACGTCGTTACTTTGCTGCCTGCAGTACAGTTACATTTTGTAATATTCATCGGTGCCGTGTTGGGCTTCTACATGTTAAATTGTTTGTGTTAGCGAGTCATTTTAGGAAACTAAATACGAGTACTATTCTAAATTGTATGGTCACAAATTGGGATTGAATAGTGGCGTGACGGCTAATTGATTTACACATTTGTAACGAATCATTTATCATAACGATGGACTTAACCGACCCATTTCGGCAAGTGTAACTTACTTGTATATTAATGTACATACAGTAGGCAATAGAACTTACAGTTACATTTGTTACGCGGCTGGTCACTTATTTAATCCCAAGGTGCCGTCTGACCCCCGAAAACACTAGGTAATCAAGAAGCCCCTTACTGGCTAAACGCTACCGTCATTATCCTGACCCGTGGGAATTTCAGGATAGGCAGCAGTACAATTACCCAAACTTGCCGCTCGGGTTAGGGCACTATGCAAAGTGGTGACAGCGTTGTGGACACAACCCCCGTGTCATTACAGGAATTGGTGACAGCATTGTGGACACAACCCCCGTGTCATTACAGGAATTGGTGACAGCGTTGTGGACACAACCCCCGTGTCATTACAGGAATTGGTGACAGCGTTGTGGACACAACCCCCGTGTCATTACAGGAATTGGTGACAGCGTTGTGGACACAACCC
>Ga0123352_10002805_pt1 | contig 24728 bp, 21 predicted proteins | sample TergutLab28metaG_FD_89700 | JGI IMG/M metagenome (GOLD analysis project Ga0123352, IMG submission 89700) | Labiotermes labralis P1 segment gut microbial communities from Petit-Saut dam, French Guiana - Lab288 P1 | ecosystem: Host-associated > Arthropoda: Insects > Digestive system > Gut ...
TGACAAATAAATTGGTTGTCATCATAAATAGTCTTAAAGTACCAAAAATTAAGAAAATTTTACTATATGAAATGGAATTTCTTGTACCAAATTACAGCTGCCTCCAGAACCCCTGACCAGCAGGCTACCGCCCCCAGATCCCCGTTCTCTGTCCTCAATTGAATTTGTTGACCCCCCACCGAACAAAATTCATGGGTACGCCACTGGCTGCAGCAAGTTCAAATTAGAATAGCTTCAAGGAATCGTGAAATTTGGCTTTGAGCTTGAACCGTAATTTTGTAGTCAATTTTAAAATAGACACAAATACAGGCGAGTCGCTAATCTTTCGTCCCCATGCCAAGGCTTCTGTTTGGAAGTCGTGTTAAAAAGTGAAAGCAATGTTGGCATAGGTAAAGGTAAGTTCACCCTAGAACAGGCCACGAAGGCCCAAAGAGGGAGTAGAGGTATAGCTCTACTCTTTCTTTAACCTCGGCGCTAGGAAGGGGAGGGTGGTTAAGGCCATACCCCGGCCGCTTTACCGCCGGGAAAGACCTGGAACCCATTGTATAGGAGGCTGGGTGGGCCCAGGGCCGGTCCGGACAGGTGCGGAAAATCTCGCCCCCACCCCACCGGGATTCGATTCCCGGACTGCTCAGCCGTAGCCAGTCGCTATACCGACTGAGCTATCCCGGCCCACCACAACAACGACTAATAAAATAATTATTAGCAATAACATATGTGGCCACAGCAGTTTGATTTACTTTAGATTCAATTAACTTTGTATAAAAAACATCACATACCACTTTACATAAAAAAAACACTTCTAAGGGTTCCGCTTCGCACAGCTACGTGGGTCAGGGAGGGTTTAAAGGAATAAGGTTATAGCAGTCAGGAAGGAGCCAAGCATGTCAAAACAACAAGTGAGCAGTACTAACTGCAGCAATACACTCTGAAGATGTTTCGGGAGAAGTTCAATGAATCTGCTTAATTCAGCACAAAAAGTCTTGAAAGCGTTAAGACTGAAAATACGATTCTGTAATGCTGCATGGAAACTGACATTCCCTAAACTAGAATATTATTCTGCGTTAAGTTCTGGTCGGAATGTTTCAGTTTCAAGATCACACGTGATTTCGGAAGTTCTAATTTCTTTGGCAATTTTGAAAGATTCTTGAACACAAAACAAGAACCACTGTACAAGCACGACAGGCAGATGAACAGCCTGTCCTGCAGACACAAATTCTTTCTCACTATTCTCAGCTCTTTCATTTACAGTCTGAGTACTGCGTCTTGTATTTTAAGTTGACACAGAAATGCAAAGTTCTTCAGTGGCTTTCCTTGAGCAGAAACTTTTTAGTAGCATGGACTGCGTCGGTAATATTCAACTGTGCTTGAATTGCCAGCGGCCTTACGTATTGTGCCGTTTGTTGATGTTGTGGCCCTGCTGATTGTGTGCCACATAATTAATGTCCTGCTTGGCAAAAACTATTTGCATGTAAGTAATCTAAATTTTACAAAAAAATACTGAAACTGAGTAAAACAGCTGTATTCACACTACTCACCAATGGAGGGCAGTGCGAATACAACTGTATTTATCAAAGAAACACATCAGCAATGTTAAAAGAAAAGTAACTTATGCCATTTTGTGAACACAGCAAACAAACCACAAACAACTGGTGTATTAGCATAAGAAGATGACACTGTATTAATTGGAAAAAATGAAATGGAAACAAAAAACTTTTTGTGGAAACAGAAAACACTGCCAGAAAGTTCGGACTATAGATAAACCAAGGAAAAACAAAATATGTGATAGTGGAATGGGAAAACAGTTCAAAATAAAATAGGACAATTAACAATAAAAAATTATACATTTTAAAGAGTTGAAGATTTTAAATATCTGTGTGTTATACTCATTGAAGACAACAAGCACCAAACAGATTTACAAGAAAGATATTAAAAATGCTAACAAAAATACTTTATGCCACACAATAAAATAAATATATATATATATATACAAAACTAAAATTAAGACTAAAGTACACAATAATAGACAAAACATTAATATATGCATCAGAAACTGGACACTAACAAAGACAGATACAAAGCAAATAAACATTTTTGAAAGGAAAGTATATAGAAGAATTTTAGGCCCAGTATAAGACAAGTTGGAGAACACTCACCATTAAAGAAATTTATGCAGTTGTTAAAAAACCCACTATAACAGAGACAATAAGGTTAAATAGATTATGTTGGTTTGGGCATGTACAGAGAATGGAAAATAGAATTCCCAAAGAAGTATTATATAAGAATTTTGAAAATAAGGAGGCTGAGAGATAGACCAAGAAACAGAAGGCAAGATGAAGTGAGGGAGGATGGAAAAGGGTGGAAGGAAAGAGTATATAACAGAGAGGAATGGAAGAAGTTCCTGAGAACAGCAAGGAATTTTCGCATTCCGCACAAGCCAATGGAATGAATGAACGAATGCACCAAACAAACCATTTTGAATTATCTGCATTACCAATGTGTACCAACTGTACTCACTACGTGCATCCCACAACCCACACAGATTGAAGTCATGTCTGGGAAAGGAACAGGCAAGAAAAAGTAAGTTCCTACGAACTGCACCTTTTCCGTCTGAAGGGGAAGATGCTGTTCAACAAAACACATTTCAGTCTATATTGGTAAATTTTAATCCAATTCATTCTAATGGCTAAATAAATCTTGTATAACAAATACAATACCACAGACCACTGGAGTTTTGGGCCTTCTTGTCAGGCTCACATATAAAAAAATTAGGATCTCTTTAGATCCAACACTGTTAGTTCTCAGTCTCTCGACTGTGAAGTGGAAAGTGCTGCTAGCCAGCACTTTAAAATACTGATGCTTATTCATGATAATGCTCTGCTACCTAACACCAACAGCATCAACCAGAATGACACTGGCATTAGCCTACAATAACTCTCATCACCACTCTTGAAAGTACTATCTTCATGTACACAATCCTGACTGACATAACATGACATGATCTTCAATATGATGGCCCTGACTGGAATAATGCCCCATGCATTTCCTGTCACTTCAGCATATACACACCTCCTGCTGCAGATGTCATTTATTCATATCACACACACATAAATGTGTGTGGTGTGCGCATGTGCACCCGCACATATGCGTGCACTATCAGCTATGCAATATATACAAAAGATATTCAAACTGAAACGATTTGTCCTTGCTGAAAGCACATAAAACCACAAGTGTCAGTATCTACAAGGAAAATAATCGCACACAATAAAGTACCAAAAATTTAAATCGAACAGTCATTTAATGAAGCATTCCAATCAGCTTTAAGCTAACCAGTCAAATGCAAATTAACCTTCTGAAGGAAGCACCACTGTGCATACATTAGCAAAATACATTTAATCGTCGAAGTGATATACCTCTTCAAGATGAAAGTTCCTTGCAAACAAAATCTGTACTTACTTAAAGTAATACACATATTCCAATTCAACATCATTATTTCCAGCACCCAAGTGCATGTGTGAAGCTCTCACATTAAAGTCATGAACGCTGAATCACAATGTCCTCAAATACTGCACAGTCAGAAGCTGCAAAATAACCCGACATCAATTTCATCTGCTCTTTCCCCTGTAGATTCAGCATCACTATGCAAACCACTCTTCTGACTTCCACACACTTTAATAAATGCCATATAGATTTTGAAAGTAAGTGTGGTCATCACATATTCTTGTGACTGCTGTTTGCAGAGGAAGGGAGAGAGTAAAAAACCACAGCAACGAATCATCAGGTTCCATTAACGGCAGGGGACTTTTTGAGTGGCTGAGGGAATAACAGCTTCCCAAGAAGGACTCTGCTCCATGGTGACAGCAGAATACACATGTTAAAAAAAAAATACAAACACCAGGGACTTCCATGAATGACAGGGTACAAATAAAACAACTGGTTTTTTTAGTTACTATAACCGACTGTTTTCTTTCCAACAAAATGACAGTTCAGGCCAAAATCTTTGACATGTTTTAAGTTAAACACCAGTGGAATGGTGCAAACAATGTTTAGCTGCACCCAATCGCCGATGACTTTTTTTTCAGCACAATATCTTTGATGTTCAGATGTACTTTCTCCTTGCGTTTTGGTGGAACGGAGTTGAAACAAAACCGTTTGAATGCTTCCAATTCACGTTCATCATCATCGATATCACCGTTCTCTAGATCAATATCCTTTGGAGCAAACACACTCTCTGCAATTCCAAAGAAGGGGTAATATTACATATGACACACCCACATAAAAAATACCAAAAAATGACTTCTGTCCCAAGGCTTTACAATCACAATTAAATACTTAAGGTGACCAAGAAATGTGAGGCTGATTTCAGTCCATGATGTCTTTGTTACCTTGCTATGAGCTAAAAGTCACTTGGCCACGCAAGTACCTCCCTGCCTTTTATGGCACCCAAACGTTTATTACAGAATTCATAAGAATCTGTCACTAGATCCTGTTCAGCAACATGAATTCAATCCACATCCTCAAACCTTATTTAAAAAGCCATTTTAATATTATCCTCGCATGTATGCTTAAGTCTCCAAAGTGGTTAATATGATCATACGATCTACATTTGCTCTAACGTTCTAATACAATGCAAAAAACGTTATCTACAACTAAAACAGGACTCAAATTATGCTTGGTCAAACATCTGTGCTTCTGACATAACATAAAACAAGCACAGCCAATCAGATTTCAGCAGTGTTTCCTCTCTCTCTCTCTCTATATATATATATATATCTGTTTTTTAATAATGTGTACTTACCAACAAGATTCCAGTCATCTGAATGCCCTTGGCCACCAGCCCCCTTCTTCTTCTTCTTCTTCTTCTTTGCATCATTGGCGGCTGCCAAAGAAGCGGCCATGGCTTCACGCATTGCTGACCTAGCTGCCGACGAATGCTGCAGTGGTGAGTCTTCTTGTCTGGTATTAATGTGGTTGTGATTCACCTTTCTGACCTCAGCCATATGGGAAGGTGGTGACTGCTGTTGCTGAATTCGCATCCTAGGTGGCAGTATATTTGCAGATCCTCGGACAGCTACTCCGTTTTCCTCTGCTCTTCCAACAGGTGTGTTCACCTTACTGATATGAAGCCCTGGTATGCTATTCAATCCGTTACATTCTACATGTGGAGCCAACCTATTCTGCAACATCCCATTATCAGCATTTGCAAATCGCGGTGGCACTGTGCCGTTTTCCTTTCCTTTCACCCCAACAATGCCATTGGCAGTAGGCATATTAACATACTTTTTACTGGGCTTGTTTCCTGGTTTACTTGTAGGCACTTCACCATTAACAAGAATCTCTGCCCGTCCACTGCCCTGCTGTGGGAACCTACTGTTAGTGGCCATGGCTTGCTGCAGAGCTGGATTTCTGATAGTCACCATTGATCCATTCATTTTGATGAAGGCTGATTGTTGAGCTAACTGACTGGCATTCACTGCAATAGTCTGGGGACGTATGTTATTTTTTGCTAAAAGGGGATGCACTTGTGACTGAATTCGTACATTTGTACCATTCTGCAAATTCTGATTCTTTCCTCCAGCACTGCTTATGTGCTTTCCATTTACCTGATCTGTGGCCACCCCATTTCCCAGCTGCTGCTGACGCTGCAGTTGACCGTTCATACTACCACTTGCAGTATTATTTTGATTCTTAGTTTTCTTTTTGTTCTTCTTCTTATTGTTGCTGCTATTATTGTGACTGGACTCACCACCATTCACTGTAACTACTTCCAGCTCTTCTTTCATCGTAACACTGTCAACCACAATGACATTTGAACCACTGATCCCTTGAGAGATACCGCCCCCTTCTCTAAATCTGAGACTACCAGAGCTGCCTGTAGGCGTTAGACCAGATACAACTGTAGATGAACTGTGATTAGATGTCATAGAGTGGGTGGACTTTGAACTTTCTGAAGGCTTTGACTGAGATTTTCTCAGTGACGCAGCAGATGGGCCATCTACCTTCGTGATGGTTATACCAGGTGGCAACTTGAGGTTCTCTAAGCTAAATGACGGAGAGTTAGCTGCTGGCAAAGAAGCTTCAGGTTTAAACCTTTGGGATGCAACTGATGAAGACACTGGAGGTGCCTTCCCAGCTGAGGAAATGGTGTTTATGACATTATTAATTTGAATGGCAGTTCCTGTAGTGAACTGGTTTCTTATTGATGGAGCATGAGTAAGAGGAGAAATTACCGAAAGCAAATCATTTGTAGCACGATCAACCATAACAGGAGAAGGCGGATCGATACGTGACATATTGGACTTACTATTCGATGACAATGCTTGCTGCTTGCCCCCACAATTTTGTGTAAAGCCAGAATTTCCTCCTGATGAAGCTTTTGGTACAGGTGTATTTTTGGCAGTGGAATGTTGCGATTTAGTTGCTGCTGCTACTGCAGGTGGATTGTTCTGCTGCTGGGAACAACTGTTATTGTTTCCTTTATTCTTTTTCTTCTTACTGTTTGCTGAGTTGCTGTTTGTATGACCATGTTTTGTGTCCTGGTTGGACAATGTCTGCACTTCCACTGTAGAGTCTGCTTGTGACTGGCAAACTGCAAATATAAAATCAGAATGGAGAAAAACTGATTTTAATTCCCAAAAACAAACCTGTAACACATTCTGAACAAAGAGAAATATTTGTAAAACAATATTAAAGTCTCAGCCCATACAAATGGTTTATGTGGTGGCCTGCAGTAATGTTAACGCTGTGCAGTCCAGTAGGAGTTTACCTGTATTCAGAACAAGCTTGTTCCATTTCGACTTTCAGTTAGACATCCCTGTTGTGTTGTATAGAATTATAAATATAAAAGTCTTGCATTCAAAATGCTACATGGGGAAGGGTCTTCATTGGTGTTGGGCAGTTCTGTTTGTCATAAAGACACTGGGACCCCCTGCAAAACTTGTGGACTACAGGTACAGTGGGTTGACAGTGTCAGTCCACTGTGTGAAGTTAGTGCCAGTATCATCACCTGTGTGATTGTCAGTGTCACTGTCACTCTGGGCAGAAATGTCTTAGTCTTCCAGTACACGTGCTTCAGGAGTCTGATTCTAATACCAGTTTCGCGATGTCTCGGTCTGTAACGTTCTCCCCTTACAGCCATACTGCTGAATGCACTTTGATGCAATCTGTCACACAACAAACCTAACACCTTCTGACTCTGTGATTCAAGCATGAGCAACGCCTGGCCTGTCCCTTGTTATAGCTCTGAGAGGGAGTGGACTGAAGCGTTCAACTGAAGACTCACCTAAGTATGAATCTACAGTGTGGATAAGAAACCAACTAGATGTCACTTTTGTGTTATCCTTTATTTCTCCTTTACAAGTAGCTCAACATGTTTTGGGCAACCATGTGCCCATCTTCAGGAGATGACGACTGCGTGGTGTTATCGCCACGTGTTGGTATTGTTCCGTGGCTGCAGGAAGGCTGTCAGAACTGGTTAGCAGGTAGTGTGTCCACTGAGGAGTTCGTAGTTGTGCTACAAACTCCTCAATGGACACACTACCTGCTAACCGGTTCTGACAGCCTTCCTGCAGCCACGGAACAATACCAACACGTGGCGATAACACCACTCAGTCGTCATCTCCTGAAGATGGGCACATGGTTGCCCAAAACATGTTGAGCTACTTGTAAAGGAGAAATAAAGGATAACACAAAAGTGACATCTAGTTGGTCTCTTATCCACACTGAATTACGATGCACGTTCAACCACACATCAGATTTATGAATCTACAGTTCAAAAGTCACCAAGAAATCCTTACAATAGAGTGAAGAACATTTGCCTCTGGTCCCATATTGCATTAAACACAGAAATAAAACATCTGTATCGATTCCTTTCCTCCCCCACTAAGTGCACATGAACTCATTTGCCACAGCACCCCCATACACCAGCATCACCACCAAACCCAAACATCACTGGGAAACTGAAACCCACACAACATCTAAAGAAATATGACGAAATATACAATAAGCTCCAAATTTTGTAGCACAGGGTCTCCACTCACAACACGAGCTATTTGAAAAGAATAAATATACAAAATGAAACTTAGGCTCAAAAATAAACAAAATAAAAAATGACCTTCAACTCAGCTTCATAAAAATAAGAAGATTTTCTTCAAACTTGCAGACCAGGTAGACGGATACAATCTTATGCATGTTACTTCTTATTTGAGGTAATTAACTTTAAAAATGTATGAAATACAACAGATAATGTCAGCATGTGCGAAAACGGACATTTAAAGCAAACAGCACCCTGCCCATCACAGGTTACTTTGGGATTTATATCTCTCATACGTTAAAGGTTAAGTGTTCTGCTAACAAACATGATTAATTTTACTCTAAAACAAAATAACAAACAAATCAGTGTTCTACCTAAGTGGTGGAGAGTTACCAAAAAACAATATATTCACAAGCTGCACATGAGCACCAAACTTACATTTGGAAATATTATATATATATATATAAAAAACCAAAGCTCCATAAAGTCTCTGGTGTCTCCAAGGTAAATGTCTAAACTGATTAACTAATACTACAAGTCAATAAAAGAAGCTTATTTGACGTACGGTAGTCACCTTGCCCATTGACCAAGGTGAAGAGGACTTTGTCTTTGTCAGGTGTGGCCCCCTTCAATGTGATGGTTACAGTAGGTTCAGTTCCATTGGCTTCCATCACCCTCTTGATTGTTACCATCTGAGGTGGCTGTTGCAAGGTAGCAGAAGTTGCCTGTGTATGAGCATTTTCACCAGTAACACTAATACCTTCTGCTTTGCCGCTATTTCCCTGCTCCACCAATAAAGAATCTTTCTTTGCACTCTTATTTCCTTTCGCAGAGTTACTGCGACTTGACGAAGATGGGTTAGGACCAACACCATGTGAACCAGAAGTATTGACTACAGTTATTGTAACTTCTGGTTTTTTATTCTGAAGCTCTTCAAGTCTTTGTCTCTCGGCTTCTTCCTGATCTTTCTTCTCCTTCTCCTCCAACTAGAAAAAATAAATATACCATGAAAAATATCCAAATCATTTAGTTATAAACTTTTAAATCTAACCCAGTTAAAGGTATCATAAATGAATTTGCTGAAAGCAGAGCTCAGTATAAAGCTGTTTAATCAGGGGTGCATAAATCCTGGGCACCAGGCTAATTTTGTACATGGGCACCTAATATTTGTGCTATCTCAGTGCAGAGTTTGTTTCATATTACCCCTCTGGCAGCTAGAATTCTGAGATGGCTCCCAAACTTTTAGAAAACATTTGAACTCCAGATTTTACAATTAATATACCATTTAACATTTACGTCACTTAATCCAAACACATAATGTATCATAAAATTTAACCAAGTGTACTCATATTTCAGACTATCATACCTATCACTACAAAGACATTCAACACAGCAAAACAAAATTTATGACAATTTCAAAATTTAGCACCTGGATCTCTGACCTGTCAGCTGCCTGTTTCCCGCTATTAAACCACTATTAATTCACCAGTCTCAATTATGACCTAGTAGTCCAGCCATATCACACTAAATGGTAGCAAATGCAATACATTAGACTGTCTAATGGTGTATGGTATTTACAGCCCATCTGTAGGAAGACCACATGAAGATGAAATATTCAAGATTAATTACCAATATCAATACTGAAATTTCCCGCAGTGGTCACACACAAGTACCACTGGTGATTGGCTGTACGGTGTAAAAAGGCTGTTTGTAATTCCAGTAATCTTATATTATTCAAAGCCACAAAGTATGCAGAGAATGAAGGACAATTCCCACACACAACAAAGTCAATACAAAAGTACTCACCTTTTTCTGCTTCTGCCTGGCCTTTTTGGCAGCTTTCTTAGCATCTTTACATTTACTTGACTGATTCCCCTCAATAAAATCCAGCAATGCTTCCAGGTCTCTGGGATCCTTCACAGGCTGTGGAAGGGACTCAGCTGAGTCCTGCTTGGTGAGAACTGGACCTGTGGTTGCTGCAGAAGGTACGGACGAGGTTCCTGCAGCAAACGCTGTACTTGGTTTCACTGAAGTTTCTGCTGTCCCAGGTGATGGTGCTGCCCCAGCTTGTGGTATGGCAACACTTCCTGTCCCACTGGTACCACCAGCACCATTACTGCCTACTTTACACTTTGCTTTTTTCTTCGTAAGGAGGAGTCTTAAGCGTTCTCTCATTTCTTGATAATTACGACTCACAGGAGCAACAGATGGCTGTAAGGGAATGCAAAATTGTTGAAATTCAAGACACCAGTACAATGTGCTAAAATGTAATTGAAATAGTAACTAAAGAGTGCCTGAAGTTTAATCCTCTGGAACGTCCAGTGGAAGCTGCTGAAGGCTGGTATAAGATATGCATCAGAAAGGCTAATAAATGCCATCAGCTTAACCTAATGTTAGGTGCCAAAAGGTTAATTTTATGTAACATTAGTATTACATGATAGGCCAGGTAGCTCAGTTGGTATAGCGACTGGCTACTGGCTGGAAGGTCCAGGGATCGAATCACGGTGGGGTGAGATTTTTCGCACCTGTCCAGACTGGCCCTGGGGTCCACCCAGCCTCCTGTACAATGGGTACTGGGTATTTCCCGGGGTAAAGAGCGGCCGAGGCATGACGCTGACCACTCACCCCCTTCTAGTGCTGTGGTCAAGAAAGAGTAGAGCTATACCTCTACTCCCCCTATGGGCCGTACAGTCTGTACAGAGCCTCAGTGCCTGTACAAGGGTGCAATGTACCCTTTTTTAATATTATATGTTTCAGCTTAATCTAAGAGCGTACAGTTTATAATTTTAACATGTGTGATAGGTTCAAATAACGACTGAAGCTTCTATTTGTAGACAGCACACATGTAAGAACTGAAATACAAGGAGCAATAAACTTTATTGAATATGGCTAGCTATACAACAACAACAACAACAATGAAAACACTGAACTCAGTGTCAAGTGGGAGTCAGCAAAACCATCCTACAAACAAGCCCCTTAAAGACTTCTGCTTTCATATTCTGGAAGGAAGTAGCAACAATGTCCATTGGTGACCCCATGCAAGAAACAGGAAGGGAGAAATGTACAACAGTGCACAGACCTCAAAATGAGTATTTAATTAGGAGTGGTACAAGGCAGATAAGCTTCACACCACAGAACAGAAGAGGAAAAAGTGCCAACAAATTCCTTGAAAAGATAATTTGAGAGTAGCTGATAATGCATAATATACCATGTGAAGAGAATATTCTTAATTCACTCAACATTATAAAGAGTGAAAAATGGAAACATGTACAATTCTGAGGAACTTGCCAAATATTTCAGTTACTTCCCAACCATTGTAATTAAATGACTGTACTTGTGTAGGCTCACATAAAGCATACAGTTATATCCATATATTTTGAGTGAAATTCCAAAACAAGAACGGCAAAATAAGAATATATAAATACAATACTTTCCCACACAGAATAATTACATTACTTTTTATCTTTAAAACTCAATTTTCATGTAAGGCATTAATATCACACACTTCTTTTTAGCTGTGAAAAATCTCAGAACAAACTACTGATGTTACAACATTTTGTATATTTTGTGTAAAAGTTTTTCACACAACAAAGAAAAGGGTTAGTTAAATAACATGAGCGGCAATGTACATATATCGAAACTCTGAGGTGCGTTCGTGCAACCACTGCTGCAGTAGAAAAGCAATAAGTATTACACATTCAGAGTGTGCATTTGTTGCCTCAGGTATCCAGCATGCAATGCACATGTGTAATATTGTTACATATGGCCTGTCCTGCTCTACAATATTCTTCCGCACTATCACATAAATGGCGGGAGAAGGGGGAACATGTTTCAGTTTTCTCTATGCCTTTTGTCTGAAACATTTTTCATTCCAAGAAGAAATGAGTGAGACATGATCAAAAATATATATTGGTTTTCATGTAAGGTACTGTTATTCTTGTCCGATTTTAAAAAAACTTTAATTCTGATAGATTTTAAAAAAATACTCAAAACAAAATTTCATGAAAATCCAACCAGTGGGAGGTGAGCTGTTCCACACGGAAGGACATACATGATGAAGCTAACAGTCACTTCCACAATTTTGCAAATGTGCTGAAAGAGTCACCAGGTTTCTCCCTCAGTCTGCATCCACAAAATATCTGCCATGAATACAAGTGTCAACTGTCACTATAACAAGGTACAAATAATGCTCTCACCATGCCATGACCAAACACTTCACAGTAACAGCAATCACAGTGACGAGAATCTCGCTGAGTTGATGTTGTAGTGGAACTTGAACGTTCTGAGCAAGTGTCATCTTGACTTGATGAATCCTCCAGGTCAACCACCTCACTGTCAGGATCTGTAAATAAAACCAACATACTTGTAATTATGCCAAAGCAACATCAACACACTTATCTTTACTTAGGACCAATTGTTTAGCCTCCTTCACTACCCAACATGTACCAAAACAGGTGTCTCCCAAACCCAATTCAAGGTCCAAGTTCAAAACATTTCACTGTTAGATGCAATGTCCAACCAAATGTACACTTACAGTCAGTACATGCCACCCGCTTGATTGGTTCAATACTCCCACCATTCCTGAGACTCTTATGGCATGAATGTGCAGGAACCTTGGAAGCAGCAGTGCCAGATGTTGCTCGATGTGATGTTGTGCTTGTGGCAGCAGACTTGACCACATCAGGGAGGGGTTGATGACTATGTGCATGGGAGTGCCCTGGGGGGCTGGCAGTCTGTGTAGTGGAATGCCGGACTGAGGAACTCACAGAACTCACAGGATGGTGATGACCATTTGCTGACGGCTGTTGGGAGGCAGCAACAGTGGGACTCCGTTTCACAGGATTCTGTGAGAGCTGCTGTCGTGGTAATGCTGACTGGGTGGCCACGCTCCCAAGTGACTTCTGCTGAGCCACCCCCACATGTTGCTGGGCGTGAGTCTTGGTTTTATTAGGGCTAGTTTGTGTGGAAGCAGAACTCTGCATATTTTGTAAAGGAACTTTCCCATTTCCAACATGTTCCCTACAAGGAGCTCCCAGTTTTACTACAGAGTCTCCTGATGCTGGAATGGTTTCCTTTGTCACAGATGATACCAGCCCAGCAAAGGACTGCTTATGTGCCTGTGGGACGGATGTAGGTGTTTTGGGTGCAAGGGGTGAGGTTCCAGGACTGGTAGTGGATTTTGGATGATTTGGGAGAGGTGCTGTTGCAGTAGGAGGACTTGATGGTGGTGGAAGAACCTCTAGAGGCAGCAGATCAGTCACAGTTGACACTGCAGGACTTGTTAACTGAGACTGAAGTAAATGAACTGGCTTTGTCTCAGCAACTGTTGTAAGCTGTAAGATCACATATCATGTTAAAATAAACACAAACCTACAAAAAAATTAAAAACTGCAAACTTACCAATTTCATTGCTCACACAAATATCACATTTGAAACTGTTTCTATAACAGAGGAAAATGTTTACAGTAGATCAAACTGTTGACACATTGCAATAACTCTCAAGCCCCTCTTAACCCTTAACCCGTTAACGTGGAGAATATGGTGAGCTCCTAATAATGCCAGCAAATGGTAGATGGGATTTAACTCGGCGTTTAAAGGGTCAATGGAACTTCAATACATACTATCACACCACCCTGATGCAACATACAACAGTGCTTTGTCATCTTATTATATCCACAACTTGCCTCCTTGAATGTAGCACCTCAACATACGCAAAACATAAACATGACACAAAATGTTTATATCATTAATGCCTCTAGCCAATGTCCTATATAGCAAACAAATGTCTGTTTATCATTTTCTATATCCTTCCCTTGCCCAGAAGACAAAGGATATGTGATGATGATGATAATGAAAAGATGACAAAACTGACACCACCACCACCACTATCATGATTAATACACAGTTAAACCTCTATCCATTTTTCCCATATGCATTATTTTCCTGCATTTAAGGGGGTTTTTTATATGGTCCCTTCAGGAACAATGGACAACTCAATACCAGGAAATGAAACTGAACACACACCAAAATGTTGGCAAAGTGCCATGTGCATTTTGTTAAACTGCATGAGACCAAAAGGTGCTGAATCACCATGGATGACATAAACTGAAATTATGGTATATTTTAATTATGCATGCAGTTTACCCATGCAAGTTCAGCCTATTAAGATTCTGTAATCACAGTAAGATGTAAAATCCATCAGGACTGGAAGTGGGGGCTGAAGCAGATCACTTCCTCATGGTGGTTTCTGGATAACTAACCACATGATCAACATCTTGGTCACCCACAATCATACATAAGCACCACTATCAGCAGCAGCACAGTGCATGATGGTAGAACTGCCAACACCAGAGAGTGGATGATGATGATGATGATGATGAAGAGGGAGAAGAAGAAGAAGAAGAAGTAGAGGAAGAGGAAGAAGAAGAAGTTGGAGGAGGAGAAGAGGAAGAAGCAACTTAAAGCTGATCCAATGGCAATCTTCTTGTATTTTTTTGAAAAACAAACCTTCCATAATTAACTGATACATTCTTGGCGTCTGACTACCAATATTCTACAAAAGCTCCACATTTTATGCTAGAGGTAAAGATGGATGTGACTGAGGATCAAACTTAGCACTCACTGGAATGACAGTCCAGTGTTATACTCCAACACCACAATGTCCCCTCTGTTCACAACAATTCTGTGTACAATTCCTCAGTATCCTTACCTGAAGCTGATCTTGAAGGTGAACACCAAGGCGTGAATGTTTAGATCCCAACTGTGTGAGAAGTGATGGATGTATGTTGTACAAGTGTGGGTACAGACTGCCAGCATCACCGCCTGTAAAGATTTTCCAAGTGTATGTTCTAAAATACAGAGTTTGAACCAACACATAAACAAAAAAACCTGATTCATTACAACAGGACCCTGATAGGTGAAAAAAAAAATACACAAAAATAATTCATCCAGTCCTGAGCATAACCAAATAAGTGGTGTAGTCAGTAAGTTCCCGGACTGAATTTTTCGTGCTTGTACGGAGCGTAGTTACCACACTAGCCGCTAGAGGTATTATTCCCTAGGTATCATGGGCTACTGCGCTGAAAGCAAGCTTTCTGTGTGCATCATGTGTGACGCAACTCCAGCTTTTATCAAGCGGTGCAATGTTCTCTCTGCGATTATCGAGATGGCAGATTTCCGTGAAAAACGCGCTTGCATCAAGTTCTGTTTCAAGTTAGGGAAAACTACTACAGAATGTTATGAAATGTTGAAGACAGCTTTTGGGGATCAAGCTATGGGTCATTCCCAAACATTTCAGTGGTTTTCCTGGTTTAAGGCAGGCAGAACTTCGATTGATGAATGCTCTGGTCGACCAGTGTCCAGTTCAACGCCAAAAATGATTGAGAGTGTGCGTCAGATTATCTGCGAGGATCGTCGTCGTACCATTGATGAATTCAGTATGCTAGTGGGAATTAGTCATGGAACTTGTCATAAAATTTTAACGGAAGATTTGAAGATGTGACGTGTTGTATCAAAGTTTGTGCTCAGACTCCTCAGTGTCGACCTAAAACAGCAACAACTTGACGTTTGCTTGTCCCTCAAAGAAAATGCTGCAACGACCCCAGCTTTCTTTCGAATGTCATTACGGGTGACAAAACCTGGGTTTACGCCTACGACCTGGAAACAAAAACTCAATCCAGTCAATGGAAAAGTACGGGGTCATCTCGACCAAAGAAGGCAAGGCAAGTGAGAAGCAACATCAAGATTTGTTTCTTTGATCAGAAGGGAACTGTTCACAAAGAATTTGTTCCTCCTGGTCAAACAGTTAATGTTGCATTCTATGTCGAAGTTTTGAAACGTCTATGGAAGAATGTGCGAAGGAAGCGACCTGATCAGTGGCGGAACAACACATGGCTGCTCCACCATGACAATGTGCCAGCCCATGCTGCTGTCCTGACTCGACAGTTTTTGACTGATAACAACATGACTGTGGTGCCACATCCTCCCTACTCGCCCGACCTTGCACCCAGTGACTTTTTCTTATTTCCAAAACTGAAAATTAAGTTTAAGGGGTGAAGATTTCAGATGGAGGAAATTCAAGCAGAGTCGCAGGCCGTCCTGTACACGCTAAAAGAAAATGACCTCCAGGAATGCTTAAAAAATTGGCAGCGCCGCTGGGATCGTTGTCAAGCCTCAGAAGGGGACTACTTTGAAGGTGATGCCATCCCCTAATGTCTAGGGTAAGCCTTTCTGTGTTTTAAGTCATCAATCAGGAAACTTACTGACTACCCCTCGTACAGCACCCCTTTGAAAGGTTTTCCTTGGAATCACATTGTATGAACATGCTAATAGGAAAAATACAAGGCAGTAGTGGACATGAACAAAACATTATATCTAAAATATAATATAAAATACTCGTAAATATAATAGTCATACACAACTTCATATTTCATTAGATTATATTAGGTTATAATTGCAGCTACATGTTTTGGCCCAATTGTAGGGCCATCTTCAGGCTGAACTTTGAATAGGTGGAGTGTACAGCTGATAATGTTTTCAATTTACGAGATCTTGTATTACAAGAATTGGTTAAAATAATTGTATGTTATATAAAAAAATTACGATTGAAATTCAAATGTGGTATTTTTATACAATAAGCATTACAGTGGTTGGGATTCGTTCTTATTAAAATATGGCGGTGAAGCTTTCCTTTACAAAGTATCTTCTGTATGATTTCTGACTGTATACCCCCATAACCACACTGTCAATTTTACTTTATCTGTTTTTAATGCTTTTCATTGCTTACTGTATGGAGTACCACATTTGAATTTTAATCTTAAATTTTTTATATAACATACCACAATTATTGTAACCGATTCTTGTAACACGAGATCTCGTAAATTGAAAACATTATCAACTGTACACTCCATCTATTCAAAGACCAGTCTGAAGATGGCCCTACAATTGGGCCAAAACATGTAGCTGCAATTATAACCTTATATAATCTAATAAAATATAAAGTTGTGTATGAATGTATTATATATATATATATATATATTTTAGCATATTCAACACAACAGAGATGTCTCACTTGAAAACATTATATCTTCGTATCAACTCAAAATGTATCACATATGCTCACTGACATGTATGCTCTAATACTTCACACAATGTACATAAAAGTTAGTATTTTTTTTCACTTAAAAAATTAGGGTGTGATGCATATTCAGGGGGATGTAGTTCTGAAGAAATATGAGGTCCAACACAAAATAACAAAACCTACTCCGTAACTTGTGAATCAACAGTGAAAGATTGTGACCGACCAGGTTTTTCAAGCACCTCATTTACCACTAACAACACTGTAAATGTGCAAGATGTGATATGTAACGACTGCAGGATGAGGTTTCAAGCAATTGCTAAGATGGCTGCTATAGACAGGGAAAGTTTTCGAAGCATTTTAACTGATCAACTGAACAAAAACAACTTTGAAAGGAACTGTTCTGATCTTTTGCAGCGTAATAAGAACTAACCAGATTTGTTGAAGTCAGTAATTACAAGTGATGAGACTTAGATATTTGCATATGACCTTGCAGCAAAGAGACAATCATGGCACTAGAAGTCACCAAACTCTCCAAGAGAGAGGAAGAAAAAGAGTCACATGAGTCATTCCCATTTCAATGCCATGCTGCTTATTGTTTTTGACATCCAGAGTGGGTACCCAGTGGCCAGACTGCCAATCAACACTATATCGAAATCTTGACTGAAGTGCAGGAATAACTGAGAAGGAAATGGCCAGGATTGTGAAGAAATGGATGGATTTTGCATCAGAAAAATGCGTCAACCCATAATGCTTTGTAAAGCAGTTTTTAGTCAGTAATAACACTGCTGTGCTTGCTCACCCCCCTTATTTTCCTGATCTTGCTCCCTGTGACTTCTTCCGATTTCCAAAGATTAAATCCATGCTCAAAGGAGCCAATTTTGTGTCGGTAGAAGAGGTGAAAGCAAAAATGATAAAGCTCCTCAAAAGTCTTAGAGAAAATAATCTGCAGCACTGCTTTGAACAGTGGCAGCATTGTATCCAGCTCTGTTTAAACTGAGAAGGGGACTATTCTGAAGGTGATCACATATGATTTTTTTAATTATGTAAATAAAACGCCTTACAGGATCAGTCTTGTTATTTTGTGTCAGACCTTGTATAGCACACACTTATGCTTATGTCTATTGTGACAAAAATCTGTAGCTATAAGTTTGAAACACAAACATAACATTTAATTTATTTTCTAAAATTCATTTAAAAGTAGGAATATGTTAATTATGAGACTACATACAGTACAAAATACTACATTGAAATAGAGAACAGAGTAATTTGTTGGGGTATTCAGAAGCTCACCTCCTCCAGTACCATGAATATGTGGATATAAATGAAAGCCCCCAGCATGCAAGTTAAGATTGACAGCTGATGCTCCTCCCGGTACACAAGTGTGACATTCATAGCTTTCCATAAGCTCCATCTGAAATAACAGCAATAACACTGCTCAAACTTCAGAGTTTATCAGAAATAGTTCCCAAACTTCAAACTGACTGTTTCCTACAAAACTCTCAAATAGGATGGGGAATTCAAAGCCAGATGCAGGGTAAACTGCACAATCTTCTGTATGGATAGATGGAGGAAAGGGGAATATGAACATACATGTGCTCTCTCTCTCTCTCTCACTCACACACACACACACACACACACACACACACACACAAGGTTGCACAGACGTCTTCAGTAACACATGCCTGATACAGAAATAACTACCAAAAGCTAAATGGGAAGAAAGGGCCTGTAAGTAATTGAAACAGGCTTTCTGCCTCCTAACGATATTGCCTAATCAAACTTTTAAATGAAATCACCTTGGAGTGGCAACAACTTTGGCTAATACACATTACACTCATATAAAACTGTGGCAGAGTGAGGAAAACCTATGCTTTTACAAAACCGAAACCTTGTGCTTACTTTCTGGTAACTCAGTATAGCAAATTCAAAATTCTGCAACTTTATAATGTAGAACATACACTTCTGGTTACTTGTGAAGCCATACAAGAAGTCAGTCATTCTGGATGCACATACTCTGGAGCTGACCATCAGAAATTGTGTAAGTTATAAAACTGTCACGCTTATCTTCCAAATGCATTTCACTACCAAAGGGCAAAAGTGAAGATATAGTGCTTCATCTGCTGTGAAGGGTTATAGCGCACGCACGCACAAAGTAAGAACATGGTTCAGGTTTCACTGTGCTCACAAACACATGCAAGTGCACACACACACACACATATATATATATATATGTTTACTTGCCAAGGAAGTCTACAGAACTATAGAGTTCACTGAACTCACAAATTGGTTATATTCCTTGGCTTCTGAACATAAATACTGCTACTCCCTTCAAACATCCACCATTATCTCCCAATACCTCCACTAGTCACCACACGCCTAGGCCTCCCTCTTTACACGACACTTTCGTAACCTGCCACCTCTGCTATCCAACTACCTGATTCCATTGGCCCTCGCACACCCTCATGATGAACCCAAAAATACCAGTACTTTAAAATCTACTAAGCCTACCCTACCACCTAATATGGTTGCCAAATTTTACAGCTACAAATCAAAACTGAAGACAGGCAATGTATGTACAATGTAACAATGAGGTGTGTTCACAAAAGTATTGTTGCTGTGGAAAAGCAATACATATACATAACCTGAGTGTCTGTAGTCTTAGTCACCCAGCATGCAATATGAATGTGCCATGTTGTCATCTGTGGCCTGTCCTTCTCCACCATATTCCACCACATTATCGCATACCAGCTACGATTTTCAGAAAAGAGTTATTGAACATAAAATGTGTGTTTTAATTTTCTCTATGACTTTTGTCTTAAACATTTCTCACTTTAAGAAGAACTCGGCGAGATACTATCATAAATATGGACAGGTCTTCCATGTAAAATACAGATGGGCAGATGGAAAGACAGACAGGACAAAGCTAATATTCACATTTTGCAATTTTGCAAATGTGCCTATAAGTTACACACACAAACAAGAAGAGAATATTACATTTATGGGCACAGAAAACAATACTTTCTCCACAGCTGTATTGATCAAAGAGAGGGACACATTCACAGTATTCTTATTTCCAAGACAATGCTTACAGGTGTCATGAGTGGGGCAGTGCACACATGACATTCACAACTCTGCTGCTGAGCTGACGCAAGCTCTGGCCCCTCTGAGTCCCCTCCTCCAACTGCACCTTCACTCACAACATCAGGTTCTGACGGAGATTCTGGAGGCTGCTCGCTGCCTTCCCCCTCAAGCCGGTACTCTTGTGTAACATCAACTTTATGACTGCAAACACAAACAAATATAATTTTAGCTGAATGTTCATCACATGAAACACAGAGATCAATAGTCCATTAATATAACCTTTGGTCACATCATGTACCTGGTGCACGTCACCATAACACAAGGAAACAATATTGTATGTTGCCACACCTCACATTTCCAGTGTTTGTTTTGTTCTTTTCTGGAAGACATGGTTCTTTTTCCCACTGGTCAACCATCCAAGAGCAACACAAGCAGGTTAAGCAAAAGTGAAAAACACAGTAACCAAATGTCCGATGGAGATGTTCATGAAAGTAATTAATTAGGAAAACCTACATTTCCTGAACATCCTTTTACAATGGCGCTTCAGACACTCTGGTATGTAATTTAATTTAGGAATAAAAATATGGATACAAATATGTATACCTGAGCACTCACCAGTCAGTACAGACCCTGATTTTCAGTGCGTCTCCATTCATACCATTATTTAGTGGATCCAGAGAATCTTCACATACAGGATACAGAATTAAGCAAGAATATAGCCACTTAGGGCCATTACCTGTACAATGGGCCTGGTGAATCTGGCGGTGTGATAAGACCACCACAGGTCAAGAGATGAGTAACAGCACATTCATCACATGGACAGCCCCTACGAGAGCTACAACCAGGGCAGTAGCCTCCAGTACCTCCCGTATCATCATCAGGACTACTATCTCTGGGACTACCAGGTCCAGGACCCGGAGTAGGGCCTCGAAGATTAGTCAGCGCCATCAGCTGCTCATCAAATTCTCGGAGGTCACTGCAAAATGACGACCATATTTTATGTGATTCCTCATCACAATTATATACACACTACCAAGAACATCAGAAAGTCTACTATGGAGGTTTGTGAGCTGATTCTTACACCATCAATCACTCACTCACTCCCTTACTGTTGCTGCAACTAACTTTCACAAATGTATGTGGGGCACAGGTCTTCTCTGTTCTGCATTTTACTTTAGTCTATTATCAGATGCCATTTCCACTACAGCAGAAGAGTTACAGCAGTTTGCATGCCTCTTGTGTTACACCAATCCTGAGTGGTCTCCACATGTACCTCGACCAGCTGTCTGGGGATTATTTAGGGTGTCACAAACTCTCACCAAGGAACATTTTATACAACTAACTACATAGAGATTATTAATTACAATAATATTTGGTAAAATCGGACAAAAAATTCCTATTTCACAATCTTTTCCCCTCATCACCTTGATGCTGCCAGTTCAACAGGAAAACAGTGTTAAAAACAGCTTCCTCTGTTTTTAGAAACATCTTTAAAATACAAGTCACTGAAGACTGATCTTCACATAAGTTTACAAAAATTCAGTTCCACATCCCTTGGCCTCCAATAACCTGCCCTCTCAGCTGCTAAGGTCCTTCTTTAATATGCACCCGGCATCCTGACGGGAGCACGCAAGGCCAAAGGAACTTGAGGATGTGGCAAATGTCACTGTTCCTTTATTCCAATAAATATAATATACAATACATAAATACAAAGAAATATATTATCATTTAATAAGATAAGAATAAATTGTGTGTTCTTCACCAGGTCCCAGACAATGCCACTTGCCTGGTTAACTGTTTAAGGAAATAACTGGCATTTAAGTATACTGAAGTTATCCATCAATCACACACATGCACGCACACACACACACACACACACACACACACAAAAACCTTCTTTATTGTTACCGAAGATTTAGCGTACTTCAATCTTCAGGTAATGCACACTGTGTATTAAATGCTTGGGAGGAAATTTGATAGATTTTTTTTTACTATCCTTCATGTATTAACATGATTGGATGTTCAAGAGTAAATGTCAATTGGCACTTACTGTGAGAACAATATAGAACACATAAATACACTGTGTGATAACATGCAGAGTTTCTGAATGTTACATCTGGTGGCATATATAATTATCACTGGGCCTTCAACAGTTACATCCCATATTCAATGGTACTAGTACTTCCAAAATCCAAAAGGTTTCCTGATGTTAGACTGTACCAATGGCAAAAAAGAATTTAAACAGTGGCGCACACACACACACACACACACATCATGCAATACCTTGCTGTCTTGTTCCACATCTTCTGCTGAAGAAGCTTCCGTTGTGCTTTGAAAAGCTCCCAATCTTCCCTTAGCATACGCTGCTTTGCTTTCAGGGTAGCCTGTTCCTGACTGAAGTATAAAATAGAAAAGTAATTAGTCTTAAGCCATGGAGAAGGAAAAGCTGTCCTTCAGCACACTGGAAAGGTATAAGGCCATCAGAAATACAGCTCTGTCTTTCTTACCCTCAGCACTAGTCAGAGTTGAACAGTCACGTCCATGCCCTGGCTACTCTACCAGCCAGGAAAGAGACCACAGTAGACACTAAATATGAGGCTGAGTGATCTACAGACAGGTCTGAATACCTACTACAACAGACAAATCCACTACCCCTGCTGGGAATCAAACCATGATTATTCATCAGATGCTCAGCCAACAGCTTAGTCACTGCACTGACTACACCATCCTGATCATCTCAAGCACCGTATTGGGTCAAAGTAACCAACCAATTTACATCCATATGTTACACCAATTCTGAGTCTCCACATGTACCTCATCCAGCTGTCTGGGGTTTATTTAGGCTGTCACAAACTCTCACCAAGAAACATTTTCTACAACCAACTACATAGAGATTATTAATTACAATAATATTTGGTAAAATCAGACAAAAAATTCCTATTTCACAATCTTTTCCCCTAATCATATTGATGCTGCAGCTCAACAGGAAAACAATGTGTTAAAAAAAAACAGCTTCCTCTATCTTTAGGAACATGTTTACAAAACAAGTTACTGAAGACTGATGTTCATATAAATTTACAAAAATTCAGTTCCACATTCCTGCTCCACATGCGAATGTTTCTGTGCTATTGTGCCATGAAAGCCAGGTCACAGCTGGAGCCCTCACTTGTAGTTGCAAGCAAAAATGCAGATCAATTTAGGAAGTTAAAAAAAAAAACAGTTTATATTGTTTTGTCTTTAAACTGTACAACTGTGACCAGCACAAATATAACACTGCTTTCACAGATACCGCATGCAGCAGTTCCACATGTGAAACAGCACTGCCCTTCTACACCCATCAAACAGTTATCAGTTACTTGAGTAACTTAAAAATACCATACTTACTCCAGTATAAACACCTTTTCCCAGAAATTAGTGTTAGAAAAGATGGATACATGCCTTACAAGAAAATTTCATTTTTTAACAGGCAGCTCAAGGCTTTAATGTTGATCAATGGACTCCATGCAATGGAACTCAATATGTGCAGTAATACATGTACCATCCACTCTTCTGGTTGCACACTTTCTTGTGGTAGATACCTGACTTTTGTGTGCATGCCTATGTTTCCATGGCACACAGATAACCTGGCACCCCAGTAGCAGAGACAGTCATAAAAACTGGATGTGTTAACTTATAAAAGTTATTGCACATGTGCTCAGACAAGTAATGAAACTCAGACTTTTTACTATCAGTGAGAAACTTAGAGGTGGGAAATTTCTGATCACCTGAGTAACTATCATCTGTGAAGGACCCTACCTTACACAGCATTATCCACTTTCACACGAAGCAATTTCAGAACAGAAGTACCTTCCAAGAAAAAAAAAAAAAACCAAACTGACACTAAAAGCTTACTTATATTGATGAACACGCGTTTCTGTGTCTCGCCACATAGCTCCAATTAGGGTCATCTCATCATCAAATGCCAAGTAGTTGTGCACCAACTCAGAGTAGGCTTGATTCTTCCCTGGCAACATGTTGCGTAACTGGAAAGGCAGGACATGTGCTCTACATTTCATGCTATTAAACGTGAATGTTTGCCGTTGCTCACATTTTAGTATGCTGACATGCATGACTAATTATTATACAATGGGATAGGTTTTTGGGTCACTGCCTCCAACAAAACACGTTCAGGGCCCTTGTCCCTTGTTCAGTCGCATCAAACACCTGTCAGTGGTTCAGTATGACCACACAAGCAACTCCAGTCGTATGGCACAAGACAACAGATAAAGACTGCAGAAATGTGTTCAATACAAAAGTAATTTATTAATAATTTGATTTTTATAACATCCACTTTCTTTAGAAACTACTATCAAATCAACAAACCTCACATACTTTTGACAGAACGTGCAGCAGATGATATATTCATCTGCATTGTCTTCCTTACACAATCACTTTAAGAGACTAACTAGCCCCCCCCCCCCCCCCCCCCCCCCCCCCCCCCCACCCCCCCACCCCCCCCCCCACCACCCAACCACAACAAAAACACACACATCATCA
>Ga0123352_10002807_pt1 | contig 24723 bp, 15 predicted proteins | sample TergutLab28metaG_FD_89700 | JGI IMG/M metagenome (GOLD analysis project Ga0123352, IMG submission 89700) | Labiotermes labralis P1 segment gut microbial communities from Petit-Saut dam, French Guiana - Lab288 P1 | ecosystem: Host-associated > Arthropoda: Insects > Digestive system > Gut ...
ACATTATGAGACAACGGAGGCAATTCAGAAAGCAGTGCGTCAGTGTCTTCGGATGGCTGGAACAGAATTTTACAGAAGGGGAATTTTCAAACTCCCAGAACGCTGGGAGAAATGTGTACAAAGAAGTGGCGATTATATGGAAAAATAAAGAAAGGTCTGTAGATTAAGGTGGTGTATTTGGTTTGTCAATAATAAAGCATGTTACTTTACAAAAAAATGTTGCTCGTGACTTTCGGTACGACCCTCGTATTAATACTTGTCAACCCAGTCTTAAGTGCCATATTTATTGTAGCCAGATCCTCCTTCTTGGAAGAACCATACATTAATGGTACACTTAGCATTGATTTAACACCCGGAAACTAAAATTTCTGCTTTCTTTTATTCACAGTCCTTACTTGGAGCATATCATTTTATTGTGGTGTGCTGGAACACATGCAGCAAAAAGCTGACTCAGTACTAAATTTTTACTGCTTAGATTTGTTGCCAGTTTAGTAGTCAGATTCTCTGTCTTCTAGAGGAAACATTAAAGTGGGATTATACTAATCTGTAAGGACTTGATGGGCCATTTGTAGAATACACACTCATGAATTGAGAATGTTGTAGCATTTGGATGGTAGCGATACACGAGCAGACATTCTGGAACTTTGTAAAGTTTCCCGCCTTGATCTAAATGTTTGTAGAAGAATACCAGGTCTTCTGGAATTCCTTTCCCTTCCTCTGAAAAACCTCCAACCCTGCAAAAACCAGATGGGATGAAAGATATCAGCACATCAGATTCCATCTTTGAAACTTACAGGTTATATTTACAGGTTAGAACACCAAATTTATTATTTCGGTGACTAATCAGTCACTGGCTTCAACCTGGAGGTAATATGAAGAGAACCAGTGATTTCTTCTATAAGGAACAGGTAGGATGAATATTTCATGTCAATGTGGAAACCATCTGATCACACCACATATCTTTACACCTAATAATTTTTAAACAACTGATAGCTTTTTTGAAGCACTATGAACATTATGTCAATAGATAGAGGCTACTCCACCTTTTTACATTTTAATCTTATGGCCACCATATGAATGAATGAGGTGGAAAAGACACAGCCTACACATCAATATGGTCCTCAAATTAGACATGTTTATAGATAATCAAATGTTACATATATATATATATTTTTTTTTTGGACAACGTAAAAACATTACAGCTACAAGGAATCAGACTTTCTTCCCAGTTCAATGACTGTAAATAATGAGCCACTGCAGTTGGGCATGAGAATGTTTTTATTATAAATACACGTATACCTACAAAGGTAAAAAGTAAAGTTGTCCTTGTCCATGTCATGAATGCATAGAGGGGGAGCAGAGGTATAGCTCCACCCTTTCTTAACCTTGCCAGTAAATCATTGAGAATGGTCAGCTTCATACACTGACTGTTTCATCCCTGGAGAAAAAAACCCAGTATCCATTAAAGGGGAGGCTGGGTGGGCTGCAGAGCCAGCCTGGATGAAAAAAATCTCTTGCCCCTGCTGGAAACCAAACCCCAAATTTTCCAACCTGTAAACTAGTGATGGTACTGACTGTCAACTTCCACAAATGATGTACAAAATATTTTTATATGATAACATTTACAGACACTGTTGATGTGAAATGTTGAGATTATACCTGGCAAATTTTACACATAAATTTTTACTGATTGAAAATGAAGAATATGTAAACTGTATACTTACTGACCGTTCCTTCTAGGTTCACCACATTGACTGATACATTTGAAAGGCAGTAGACATCAGAAAGAAGTTCTTCCCAGAATCCCCCCCTAGATATAGAGTTGCAGGTCTTCAATTAATGAAATTAAAACCATTGAGTTCTGTGGTTAATGTTACAGACTACTTTGTAAGTAAGATTCTATTAGGTCTGTTCACCCACAACAACCAACCTGTCAAACACAGCCCTTCCACAAAACCAAGTTGGCATCACAAGTGTTGGTCCATGTGATGTATATAGTTGGTGATAAAGCTGCTGGTCATCCAGTGAGTTAGCCCATCGTGTGAAACGTACAGTGGAGTCAGCAGGCAAACGATGGAAACCACATCCCACGATCTACAGCATTTTGAAGCTCACAATGTAAGAGGCAGTTTAATGTTGCTGGAAGGAAATTTGTGCACATCCAAAAATTTTGGGACAATTTGTTTGAAAGAATTACAAGCCATGCCAGTTAACCTTCAAACAACCTGCATTCACATATGTGAAAACATCTAACAACACACCCCTAGAAATACATTTCATATATGTGGGCAACAAGGAAATTTTCTGCATTTTTAAACATGCCACATAATCTGTTTTATTTTCCACAAAATGAAATTTATTTCATTATTTTATCTTTTGTATGTTGGAATATGTTTTTCATAAACCTTGCTCTACAATTTAAATACCAGCCTGATTGTTTGAAGGCGAATCATATTAATTTCCTGTAAAGTAGTCTCCACCTGACTGCACCTGCTGAACCCCGTGACCACACCTCTTGTTCAAGCATTTCTGCTACTCTTCCTTAACAATGGTGTTCAGTTCCAGTGCATGAAAGAATGCTGTCACTTTTTGAAATCTCTTTACTTTTGATGCCCTTTTCACTTTGGGGAAAACAAAAATGTTACCTTGCACTAATTCTTTGAATGAATTTGGCATGGAACTAGTTAAATACAGTATTTGGTGAAGAATTTCCTTACAAGAAGTGCCATATGAATTCATATATCATCCATGAATCTTGACTTTCATTTTTCAAGCTATTTATATTGAATTCCACCTGTTTAATGTTTTGGGACATCCAAATAAATATATAAATCATTCTCAGTGTGAGTTTGTAATGAATATGTACAATTTGTTATGTATGTGGTGATGATGGATGTTTGGCTGGAACATACATCATGTTTTACAAAACTTTTGCCATATTTTAATCAAGCAGATTATTCAGATGCATAGTGCAGCTGAGATATTGTTTTCTAAATGCATATTTACGCTGTCTGAAGTTCTTGATCATCGTCCCAAGTTTCACACACATCTCTATAAGCACGTGTTATTTTACTCGTGTACAACAGAAAATAAGGATGGCAGTAGGAGAACCTCAGAAATAATAATTAATGTGTGATGCATAATCTTTATGTTACGTGTTGCTGACATACATTGAAACTAGTCCCAAAATTTTATGGTGGGCCCTCGTAAAGCATAAATGTAGCTGCAGGGTAACATACGTTCCTGAACAAGTACAAGGAGTTCCAAGTAGTATTCATAAACTCTATTTTCTTGTTGCACAGACTGCCCAGCAACTTGTTGGTTAATCATTACATATTTAGGCAATGTAAATGTACCAGTGAGGAAAAGCCTACTGACAACTTAGTATCATATAGCAAGCCTTGTCCTTATATGTGCCCTTACACTGCTTAACATCTGTCCTAACTGTAATCCCAAATGCATATATGGACAAAAGAGCTATAACTAAAATGTATAACCAGTTGCTTTACTCACTGCATTTGTGTTTTCCTTTGCTGCTTCATATTGACATAGGATTCGGTCTGGTAACATAATATCGTCCTGAAGGAGAAATATGAAAACTGAAACAGACATGCAACCATACTGTGCACTGCTACACTTCCAAATTCATCTCGCAGACCGATTTGGAGCATTCATATTACGTGAAGTTACTTGTAAATAAAGATAATTAAAACTGCAATTTATTTAAACCTTCGTTACTATAATTTAGTGGCCAGATTTTTTGTAAGAAACTTAAAGGGCTCCATTTCATGGTAGTGAGGAATAAGTAAGTGCCTGGTAATAAAATTCAAACATGAAAAGCCATTGACAAGAAACGCCCACCACTGGACACAATTATGAACCAGTTCAATCCAATTTATATCCTTACGGCCTACTGCCCAAAGATGCAGTTTAAATCCTTCTGTCTTGGTTTCAGTATTATTATTTCATTTCACTCATCCAAGACAACAACTGTCAAAAACCACTGAACAGCTGTACAAGCACGCCTGGAGAATGGTTTTCTTTTTTTTCTTTCTTTGTCCCCCCTCCTGGCCCCCATTTTGGCAGATTGTGGTCACTTAGTATGCAACATATTTATATGTTCCAACAGACCTTCACTGGACTGTGAGACTGAGAACTGAAAAAGGGTCAGTTCTTCACATCTAGGACATTACAGGTAGATGCCCTGTAGCAGGGTTTCTCAGACTGTGTTCCATGGGACAAATTCCAGTTTTGTAAAAATTGAATTGGAGTCATTGTAGTCAACTCTATAATCATTAGCGTTGATTTGTATGTGTGTAAAGAATACTCATTTATCAGCGACCGTTATCATCTTTACCCACTCAACTTTGCACACGTCACCCACCACCAAATGTACAATGCAACATCACAGGAGTTATGCAGTCCCCCTTACATGCAGTTTGGTGGGTTTTACATGCACCTTCCTTACATGCCCTACCATTTTGCTCATCCACAGTGTTCAGTGCTCCCTCTCCACTGTGTGAAGTGTTCATTCAATGCTTCTGTTATCATCATCATCTTTGGAACCATCAGATTATGACAGAGAAGAGAAATGCAAGTGAATTTTAGAGTGAAAACAAGTATATGAATAAGGATGTTGTGAAGATAAAGGCCTAGAAAATCCCAGTCTTCACAATCAAGTGTAGCTGTGTGGGACCGTCTCCATCTATGTGTGTGTGCGAGGTAAATAAAGAAAGGTGTTCTCAAGGAGTGCAACAACTACTAAATACTGCAGAACACATGAGGATACAGCTGTCCAATATGGTATGCAACTTCAATACCCTTCTACACATCAGTCACACACACACACATCATATTCAGTAAGTACAACCCCAACAAACTGTTGGATTGTCTCTGTTCACAGTAAATCATTTTGTGTTACAATTTAAAATTAGATGCTTCAGGAATTCTGTTTCATTCTAAGTGTTCTGTGATGGTCTTTTGCTTGCAAAGGGTTCCAAGGGAATGAAAAATTTGAGAATCCTGCCATATAATATGACATGAAACCAGTTCTGGGACACAGTCTTTAAGAACAGATCATGAGTGCACAAATCCTACAAACCGATTTAGGTGCGTTTGCAAAATTTCAACAAGCCAGTAGTAACTTCATCATGCCTGTCTGTCCGTCCACCCACCTGCATGGAACAACTCAGGATTTGCATGAAATTTTATACTTGAGTATATTTTGAAAATATGTTGAGAAAATTCAAGTCTCATTAAAATTTGACAAATAACTGGTACTTTACATGAAGGTCTATGTACATTTATGATATCTCACTCCGTTTTTCTAAGAATGAGTAAGTTCTAGACAAAACTTGAAGAGAAAATCAAAACACAAATTTTATGTTCAGTAACTTTCTTCAGAAAATTGTACCGTTTATGAGATGTGGGAAAATATGGTAGAGCTAGGCAGGCCACAGATGCCAATGTGGCACATGTGCATTGCATGCTGGATAAATAAGGCTAAAGACACACACTTAGAACACATATGTACATGGCCTGTCTTGTAACATCTTTATAAAAATTCAAGTAAACAATGAAGGCTTCTAAATGACCTACCTTTAAGTTCATTGGTTACACTGTTCTTGATGTCCTCAACATCATGCAATGATCCCTCTGTGACAGCAATTAACACTTTATAAAACTGGTAAAAGTTGGCTGACATGAGGTCAGGTGGAAAAGGTGGGTGGTTGATGTACAACATGCTGCAATTTGTCAGGAAATGTTTCAGTACTAAGGCAGAAGAAAACACTGCCTTACTGAATACAGCAGGCAAAAAACAAATATGGACCATACTTAAAAAAAGGCCACAAATATGGACCATATTAAAAAAAAAGGCCCTTGAAATTGCAACCTTTGGTAACTTTTCCAGCACCAGTGCGTAGACTGCACTGTTTGCTCTTTTTTCTTCAGAGACAAATTCTTTGTGGACCATGCCCTGTTTGTCAGTAAAAAATGATAAACATAATTTTGATCAATTATTGCAAGCAAAACATTTTGGCCCTCAGTAATGACTTTGTTCTCCAGTCCATACTCTCACATTTTGTTTCACTATTGAGAAAGTGTGGATTGATATGAAAGGCATGATTGAAGTCTCCACAAGTTCTACCTGTGCTCCTTTTGCTTGTTTCTGAGACTGTGTTAACAAATTTCATACTTTCTTATTCCTCACCATTTTCTCTTAAGTAATCTGACAGTTTGTCCTCTATCAATTTAAAGTCATATGACTGTCTGGCCACCAGTTCACAAATTTTTGTAACTGTTTTGGATTTCAAACAGGTCCTCAATTTCCTCTGTGAGTCTTTTAAACCATTCAGAGACATGCACACGAGATACAGCTTCATTTATATAAACAGTTTCAAGCATTTTTAATGTTCCTGTAGCTGTTGTCGTGAGTTTCAAGCAAGACTTTATGTCCACATGCTGCTCTCTGACAACAAAGAACAAATCACATGGTGCTGCTAAGATTAACTGAATTAGCTAGGACTTTCTGTTTACTGATTGCTGGCAGTCCTAATATGAACCAAGAAACTGGCTGCAATAGGTTTGTGGACCACACTGTACTTGCGTGATAGCATCAGGCTTGGAACTTTTTTTTAGTGGCATATGAGATGGACTTTAGGGTTCCAAAATCATCAACTCTACCATAAAGATTTGTTTATATAGTTAACTGTTTGTAAGACTTAACAAATTATTCATACAGCTTGTATTGGCTTGTGTTGCCATAAATGGCATTTGATGCTACTTAGTTGCTCACTGAACACAAGATATTATAGAGGACTGTGCAATCCCATCTAAACCATTAGGCCATATTATTTTAATTCCATTTCACCTTCCAACATATACTGGTATGCCTATTTGTAACTGTGACACTACTTGCAAGATTAGGACTAGTTTTTAGTAATCATAACAAGTCTTCAGATCATAAAGGCCTTGAATTCCTGGATGAATATTTTTGGGAAAATTGTGTGATGTTATTGAAAAATTTCAGGTTCAGGTTTGGCAAAAATATGCACTTCAGTGTTCAAGGTACATATTGGTTTAGAGCTCTGCTGCAGACTCATCATTAGGATTTCTGGTATATAGCAACTATATTAATAATTTTGCAAATTAATAATTCTTACCACGTCCTGGAAACAGAGAAAATCCCCTGTACACTGTTCAACTGAACGGTTCTTGGCATATCCCACTGTTACAAAAATAATTCATAAATTAATACAAGTGGAAATGTTTCCAGATACATTCTTTTTGGTCTTACATACCTCATTGGTATAGCAACTAAACTATAGGCTGGAAGGACCAGACTTCAAGTCTTGGTCAGAGAGAACTCATCTCCAAACATGTCCAGACCAGCTATGGGCCACACTCATCTTCCACTTCAGTGGGCACTGGGGTTCTTTTCTGGGCTAAAGTGGCCAGAGCATGATGACCACTCAGTTTGTCTAGTGCAAAGGTTCAGACTTGGTGCAGCTACACCTCTATTCCCCTTCTGTGCTTCCAGAGCACGTACTTTACCGTTTGCCATTGACCTTCATGTTTAATTATTGCTGACATAAATCTTGTAGCCAGACAGATATGTTCTTCATATCAATAAATGTGTAATCTCATTAATTTAAAATAAGTATATTTTGTAAACAGGCTAAAAACCATTACTTTATATGTAGTAAGAACAAAAACACATTCAGATAAGCACATACTTCCTTCAAAATTTTAATCCATTCTGTTGCATTCCAGAAAATTAATTGATGGATTAAACCATCACACCACAATGAATATGTAACGTGTCACCCAATATAGATTTTCATCTCTTAGATCATTCTCAGAGGACCATTCTGCTCTTTTTCTTATAAAGTTTACAATATGTAATTTTTTAGTTCATAAACTAAAATGTACATATAATGCAGACATTTGTGACAATTATATGCTTGCATGTTTAAATACAAGAATGCTATAAAAATTATGATTACACAGAATGTACATGCCACATATCATTATCATCATCATGTCAAAGTTCTATTAATATAAATGTACAGTTTAAATACCCTGATTATAGGCCAGAAAACATTGTCAGATATTTTACGTTAATCAGTAATAAACTGTCAGATGTATGGCAACAAGCAGCACACAAAACTTACAAAGCAAACAATTAACATAATTTGCTATATAAGAAGAGAGTACAATTTATTAAACAGGATGATAGAAAAACATTATAATCTGACTACTGTAAGAAAGGGCAGAGAAGGGTAAAATGGTGATAATTAATAATTTTAAGGTATGACATTCCTGCTGTGTTTTTAAAACACATAATAAAAAAATATAATCCATCAATGCACAACTTTAATTTAGCAATTATAGATTGCTACATTAGAGTTTTGCATTGATGGATTATATTCTTTTATGTAAAGCAATCCCATTGCAGGTCTGGACAGACCCTGAGGGTTCCAGGAGGTTGAGACTCCCAAATTTTAAGACAATTGGCATATGAAGGTGGTAAGGTTGTCAGCCCTATGCACTGGCTGCCTTTACTGCCCAGGAAATATTCCTGGTACTCATTTCTTTTAGAGGCTGAGTAAACCTCAGGGCCATAGTGCGACCAGGACTGTCAAAGAAAAATTCCAATGACACTATCAGGAATCAAACCCGTGACCTTCTGGCTTGTAGTGCTGTGCCTCCACCAATGCGCCACCGCATACCCCATATTCTTGTAAGTGATAATTAGTAATTGTAACTTTAGTCATTCAAATACAACACATAATACCCAAAAATAGATAAGACAGCAAGCAAAATTAAGCAATAGCATAATTAGTACCAACAGAAAGAGTACATATTGCATAAATCCTGTAGCCTCAAAGCTTATTTAATGAAATAAAACTTCAGACCTGTAGTGAATAATGTTAACACAGTGGCATACATAATAATTGAGTGATTCGAAAACAGTTAAGAGCTGTTATAAATTTTAGTAATGAATATGACACTGAAAACTCCATACAGCTGGATAAAGACCTTAGGAATGACTATCAGAACTTGAAAATAATATACCAATTTGGATGTAAAAGCTTTGGAAGTAAATACTGTATTAACTGTACCTGTTAATTCATCATTTTACTGAGAGACAAGAAAAGAGAAAAGCAGGCATGCAAGAAATGATAATGTTATTAAAAACTGTGTTAAATTTGTTCTCAGTGTAATAATGAACTTAAAGGAGTTGCAGTATGCATATCTGAAATCTCCGTGGAAAACTTAGAACAATATTTTACTTCTCGTTTTGCATCACTATTTCATTCAAACCATCTCTGGTGAATGGTAGGCAGCACAATGCTCACCACCATTTCAGTTTCCCATGAGCTGGGGTCCAAGCATTTTTGTTTAATGCAGTTAATATTAGGTTTGTATTCACCATGTAAGGAAGGCACTGGAAATGTTTCAATCAGCTGACATCTGTGTCCCACCTAAGAAGTCACCTTCATTGCAAGTAGACGTTTTGTAGATTAAGCAAGTGAATAGTGACAGCTGTCAGAAAATTATACCTGATATCATATCACAGTAATTTAATCCTTGTACATGACACTTTAAAATTGAATACCACAATAAAGCAATCGTTAGACGCAACCATTCACAAACAGTCACCTTAGAAATCTGGCACCCAGGATTTGTGTACCCACAAGTTATACATATCACCATAGTCAGGGCCAGCCCAAGACACGTGGACACCCCTTGAAACCTATATTCTTCCAACTTTTTGGCCTAGGACAGAGCTGGAAACCTTTTCAAGAGTGTGTGCCCAAATTGTAGATAATGAGATAATGTTTGGAGAAATTCACATGTGGAAACCTGATTTATTAGCCCCATATTCCTGATTATTCCAGTGACAACTTAGCACCACTGCCTCGTTTGCCCACCCCTTAGTCTAGCCATAATCATAGTACTGAACCCAGGAAGGTGGAACATTTTTTTTTTTTGTATAGACTAAAAACCATAAATAAATTTTTTAAAAGATTCTGAAAACATATAGAACTTATCTGTTACATCAGAAGGTGTTCTATGTAAAGAATTTAAGGCATATGAGAATAATTTATTCTTTTTATCATATATATATATAATGTCCTTTATAATCATCAATTTTATTGCATGGCTGAGTATTTTGACAGTCTTTATACATGACTACACTAAACATAAATTTTAACTGAACTTAAAAAAGTGCACAAATGTAAATGTTAATAGCTAGTATAAACATTAGAATATACCCAAAAAATAATCCAAGAGATTAAAACTTGCTAGGTAGACTGTTACAATTCTTTGTATTCTCATTATTAATTAAACACATTCTCACTTGTAAAAATAATCACATGTAATATGTTGACTATAGTTCGAGACTCTGAACATTACCTCCTCTTGGCTCTGGGGACTGGTTCCTGGAGGCTGTGAATCCAATACCTTTAGTATTCAGTTTATCCCTCCAGTCTTGCAACATCTCCCAAGTTTCATCAGTGCTGGCATCATCATACACAGATATTTCCAGTTTGATGTGTCCCACAGCTGTCTGTAGCTGTATTGATGCAAAGCACTCTTCAATCCATGCTTCTCCATTGTGGACGGGTATGATCACTGACTGGAAATGAAGACATATATTAGGGCTTGCTTATATACTTATGATTTAGGTGTTTCACATTGTGTGCATGTGTCTGCTTGTGTGTATGCATATATGTGCATCCTTTCATGTTGTGAAGCAGATGACCTAATTTTCATAAATCTGATATGAATGTCTTCCCATTGGTGTCCATCAAGTTCATTTGGTGGCAGCAACATCAGTGCCATTTAATTTAGGATCCTGAAATTATGTATGTAATAAAATTTCAAGAAATATGTACTTTTCTTAAAGTAAATATTTGTGTAGAATGTACGATAAGAACATGGCAATCTTCAGAACATTTTCTTTAGTTCACAGTTTGCTTGGGATATGTAGTATACCACTGAAAATGGGGTGACTGAGCATCTGCTGAATCAACACTAAATAGTCATGTTATTGATAGTGTAATTAAATGAACTACAAATAAATGCGAAATTCTTAAGAATACTAATTAATATACGGTGTAACATGCTCTTTATTTTAAGTGTGCCCTCATGATATCGACATTTAAAATAAGTGAACACTGCAAGAATTTTTGCCAAGCTGGAAGCAGCCAGAAAATGTTGTTAGCTCTGAAATGCCAGCCTCTGTGTCCCATATGGTCATGAGTGCATTTAAGGGTAGTTTGGAAGAGAAACCTCCATTGACATTAAAGGGTATGACAGTAACAAAAGTTTCAAGCTAGGCCAAAGTTAGATATGCCTCGGCATTAAAAATAATCTATCATGCTTTTTTTCACTTGGCTATGAGTTAAGGAACTATATTCTGGGGAAACTTGTTGCATAGTTCACCAATTTTTTCACCCAAAAAAATGTAATTAGAATTATGGAAGGATGTGGGAAAGAGTTTCATGTAGAAAATTATTTAAGAAATGAAAAATTTTGCCTTTGACATCACAATTTCTACTTTACTAATGTTTGTAGTTAAAAACAAAAACCTTTTCTGAACAAACATTGAGAACTGCAATATAGACACTAGACAAAGAAATAAACCATATATCAAAAGGAGGCTTATTACACGGGGATAAAAATCTTTAATAATTTACCCATGGAGATTCAGAATGTTGCAAGTAACCTAAAAAAAGTTTAAAATAGCTCTAAAACAATTTTTGTACTCATTAATTTTATACATTGGCAGAATATTTTATTCAGTCATGAATCATGTATTGTATTACAAAAATTCTTATTATATTGGTACTGGTTTTGAGGTTTTGTCTTATGGTACATTGCGTAAGTATTCAATGATCGTATACTATGATCTGATCTCATTTCCTTGTGTAAACTTGATGTCTTATGTATAGTATTTATAAAATTATCTGTATTTTATCGTCATGACTCGTTTTTACTGTGCCTGTTATTTTTATGACATGTTCTATATCCACTTTGTTCGATCTTTGGAATACTGAATGAATGAATGTGTATCCGAATTTCTGCGGAAGGGTCTCGTCATATGGCTCAAACATTAGTAACGTGTGGATTATTAGCATTTTAATACACTGTGATTTTAAAGTTGTTTTGTTACTTTTACTGTACAACAGACTGTTTTAGTACAGGTTAAGTAACAAACATGCGTTATTATGCAGTAATTAATAGAGACATTAACAGTGACGGTCATGTCATGTATACAATAAGCTGCACAGAATGACATACGACGTATAGGTTATGTTTGGCATAACTTTCAGGTTTCCCACATGCAGCACATTTTATATAACGCGCTTTTCCTGTTCTGTAAGGGCTAGGTGTTCATAAATTAGGAAATTAGAGTAATCACAATCTGTAAGAAATGCATTGCTGTTTTCTCCCTTCGTGACTGTAAATAGCTATGTAAAAAAACAAAACTGCGTGGAGGAAACGAAATATATCTTACTACAACTGGCTTCTCTTCCCTCACAAATTCCATGTTTTGCTTGTTCACTGTTGGCAGTACACTATGATCCGTGGGTGTAACGCTGCTTAGTTTGTATTCTTAATCTCATGGGCCGATAAGCTGGAATTTTGTGTTCGTTTTGCAAGTTGTCGACAGCCCGTATCAGAAAATTAACAGCCGAAACCAAACCATTCCATTAGACAGTTTTGTTAAAAGGTAAAGAGCCCAAACAAAGTTTTCCATTTACTGTCCTTAACAAATCCGCATATGATTGTCCTCAGAGACGGGGCTGTATGCTCACTATCAATGGTATATTTGTTTATTGTCACGTTGACGACGCTGCTTCAGTGTACATGAATGTGTCGCCTTATTCGAAGGTAGTGTTGTCAGTCACTGCAGTAATGTTAAAAACGTGCGTTTAGGGGAGCAAACATCAGAAAGCGTCACAACAACACTAGGCGCACATCGTATATCGTGTGAGTTTGCGGTATCCTATAACTTACTCGGGTTGATTGATTAAGGTTATACTTTTATGTCGCAGTGAGTCAGTTGGTACCGTTGAAGTTTGACGAAAAAACTGTGTGAAAATATTGTTCCGTCCAATGCTGATCGATATCTGAAAGGGCATTGGTTTGTTTAATGGTTCCCACGCTAAGCCCGCATGCCCTTGTAAGAGGAGTATTAAGATGAAAGTGAGTACTGAGCATTAGTAAAAAGATGCTTACGGGGAAAAGCGAAAGTACTGTAACAGCTCGACCTCCCTCCAATTTCCCTCACCGAAGTGCTGACATGGATTGACCTGGGATCGAACTTGAGCCTGTGCAGTGAGAGGCCGGTGACTTGTTGAACCATGGCAGGGTCAAAAATTAAAATTGAAAGTATTCTTCCGTCAAGTGCTATCCGATATCCAAAAGATAATTGCTTGGAAAGTTTGTAGGGTTTAACCACTTGACCTTCTGATAAGAGTAGTGAGGTATGGAGCATTAGTGTACTAACACTGACTGAAAAATCAAAGTCTGTCTCAGTTCCACTTTCTCCACAGCGATCTTCAGAGTGCCCTGGGATTGAACCCACACTTTTATGGTGCGAACAGCAACAAACCACTTAAGCCGTGGTGTACCCTAAGGACTAGGAGGGGAAAACGCATAGTGTTTTTCTTGAATGATGCTTCTGACTTCCGTAACTTGCGACTCTTGTTAAAATGTGGATAGGTTTTCCTGTGTCTTTCTGTTAGGAATAGATTTAAATATGAAAATGAGTACGAAGCATTGGTGAGTGGCAATGAAAGGAGAAAGTCAAAGTCACAAAACCTGCCCCATTGCCATTTTATTCACCACAAATCTCACGTGGACTGCCCCGTGATCCAGCCTGGGTCTTTGTAGTAAGAGGCAGGTGACAGGTTAAGCCTGAACACTGACATTGTCTAAAATAATATATAAAACTCAGAATCTCCTTCAAAGAAAATAAACTCCATCTCTGCTATACAGACATATCAGTTAAATGCTCTTTGGTGAAATAGTTGGTCTTTAATTTTAGAATTATGCAAAATAGATATACTTTTTGTGCAAAATGCATTTTTTAATGTTACAGCAGGTTGTACATATAGTTTTCTCTTGGTTTCAGATGGTTAATATAAAACCTAATCGTGAGGGGTTTTTTTTTGGCTGTGTAGGCAAAACTTGCCAAATGTAGGAGAACATCCCCAAAAGGCTTTTACACTGCTGTGAGAGCCTCAAATTTCATATGACCAGTTATGTAAGTAACTGACATCATGGTCATGTTTGCCAGCATAACTTACTGTCATTTTTAGGTGTCATGTGTGTCAGAGTCACTGATGGCTACCCCCAATTTAGCATGATCATCAGTACTGTATGCAAATGAAGACTAGACTACTAGGGTAAGGAAGATCGAAACAGAACAGAACATGGTATCATAATTCATTCCCTTCTATAAATGAGGTGTTAATAGTACTCGCCATAGGCACTGCATATTTTACTGTTCAGAAGGATGAGAAGCATAGATTTTAAAATAAGTTGTGCTACTAGAAAGAGGTATTCATAACAAGTCATCATACAGATGTGAGTTGCAATGACTGATCACTTACCGTACATGCAACAAGACAGTCTGAGCAGCCATGGCCAGTCTAACCCATTGGGTGTACTAGGCAGTCACCTAGGGCCACATAATTTGGGGGACAGTGTAAGGAAACATGAATAAACTACTTTAAATATTGCCTATCAGAAAACTGACAGTCTGTTATTACATCTGCTTTATATCATAGTGTAGGATTATTGGAGATGTAGTTGATGTGAGGGGGCAGCAAACCTATGCTTGACATAAGGCACCAGAAAACTTTGATTCAGCCACGTGTGCAGCCACCATATTCTTTATATTTTTAAAAAACATTCTGTACTCTTTAAAGATCAGTTGCCATACAAACTATAATGGCACTTGTGTTGCTTCCACACCACTATTTCACATGGTGGCCACATGTGTACTACAGATCAAAGAAGGTTAGAAAGTATCAGGAGGGGGAGTGGTTCAGAGGTGTGATGTCCACACCAAGTTTAATGAAATTCAGGCTATTAGTTTCAATGTTATTTAGTTTGTAGTTTAACCAGAAGACAGTTTAGTAATACACTTGTCATCTGATATATCCTGACAACCAGAAAACTTAAAAAAATGATACTTTGAAATGTCAGTGAAATGTTGCCGTGCTATCTGCACGTAACAGACATCAACAAAATCTGAACTAGATTAAGCACAGAATCTCACACCCAGAGCCTTCTAATGGGTAATAAGCTTCCAAATTAATACATATTTTTAAATGTTATGTTACATTTCTGGGTTACCAGGCTAATGTGATAGATTTGGAGTCATGGAGAGGAAAGTCTGATAATCACTGCCTTACAGTGAGATGTAAACTAATTGTAGATACATTTTTACAATAGTGCATCAGGTTGTTGTCTTAGGAGCAGTTACTTCCAGTGGCATCACCCTTATGAAGTCATTTTCTGTTTTTACACAAGTGGGAGCATGTTGTAATTACATGCTGTCTATAAAGTAATCATAAAAGTAGTGCACAATTTATGCATTCATATACAATTTCAGTAAGTCATAGATTATCGAAGCTCTCTGCACTCAGTGTAATAGTTACCCAAATTATTGCTTGGTTGTATCTTTTAACCCTTGGTCACTGGTACTGAAAGAATGGTCTATCTGCAGCAGACTAACATATAAATAAGCATTGCTTAACAGCAGTTGTAACTGTGTAACATTCAGCATTTTGAGCAACACACTGTGCTTTACAGATCTAAAACATTCAATGCCAAAGGGTTAATACACATGGTCAGTCCAGTACACTTCAAACAACTATAAACCTACAAACAATGTTAGCTTCATTTCTGTGTTGTCAGTGCCAGTAGAGAATATGTAACAATCATTTCTCCACCGTACAATGCAGTGCTGCTGCTGCTGAACAGCAATACTCTGATCACTGGACAGACCACATTTAACCATGCTTCAATATAAAAAAGAATTCTGTGAAATAATTAATGATAAAAATTATTCATAATATACATAAATTGGGAGGTAGACCATTGTCATTTGTTTAAATTTGATTTTAGAATAAAGTAGCATGTATGATGTTTAAGGATGTATTTTTCACTATGAGTAGACAGATCTTGGGGGTCTGGTGAGACTTGCAAATTAATTCTCCAAGGCACCAGAAGTTATGTTACACAACTTCAGACAATACATATTGAACTATTTATACAGCGACACTGTAACAGCATTTCATCAGCTGAGGTAAATGAAAGAAAGTTACTTGTTTGTAGAAAGTAAATTTTCTAATATAGCTTACTTTACATTTTAGGATCAACACACATCATGAGTCTCCTACAGAAGTACTACCACTTTTCTTTGCACATGTTCTGTCCAATGCAAGAAACTTCAAGTTGGTACATTATGAAAAAATGCTATAAAGGTAATCATTATATGATATACAATTATGCATATTTACATATTATTCTAAATTCTCAAAATGATAAATATGTTAGTATATTTTCAGTTACAAAAAACAAAATATAATTCCTTATATAATTTAAAAAAAGAACCAACACATGCACTTGTGTGTATGAATGTTTCATCCACTTCAGGGTGGCAATAACAAGAATACAGCCATTATTACAATGTGTCAGAATTGATCCACATATAAAAAATTCATATAATATTAATTAAAGTCATGGTGAAAAGAGTATAAGATGGATGGGTATAAAATGCTAGAAGATGAAAGGTTGTTGTACATGGATTATAATGCTGTGGATGATGTGCATAAAAGATACATGTAGTGAATTAGAGTCCTGCAATAAAACTGATACACGTGTGTGTGTGTGTGTGTGTGTATACACACATACCTAGGTGTGTGTATATATATATAAAGAATTATATTAATGTGTTCTTAAATACAATACAAAGTGAAATATTGAATGGTAGTTAATGTATGTACACACCGGGTTGATGAGTGATGATATAAACAGTACAGTGAACTACCTGGAACTAAAGTTAAGTATCTGGAGAAGGCCTAGTGGTAGGGAATGACACAAATGCATGATGTTCTATGTCATAGGTTAATTCAAATAGGGGATATTTTCACTGTACCATTTTTGTCATCGTTCACGAAGCTGGAATGTACTTGCTTGAATTGCCGTTCTACCTTTATCAATATGTCACTTTGACAGTATCTAATAATACATTAACATAATTATATATATATACACACACACACACATACACATATCAATTTTAATACAGGACAGTAATTCACTAAACATATTTTCTATGCACAAACAAGCTGGTAGGACGTCGTCTGGAGTGACATATTACAGTAACTAGGAATACGAGGATGGGGAGATGAGCAGCAGACAGAGAAGAAGGGAGGCATCTGCTGAAGGAGGCCACGTCCCAGAACAGGGTGTAGCACCATAGATGAAATGGAATCTTATATGTACTGTACATCATCTACAGCCTTATAATCCACGTACAACAGCCTTTTTATCTTCTAATATTTTACACCCATTCATAAGATACTCTTTTAACTGTGAATTTAAACAATATTATATTACTTTTTTTATCTTTTGATTAATTCCAACACAGTATAATTGTGGCTGAATTCTTGCTGTTGCCACCCTGAAGATGGCCAAATGAGTGGCTGAAACATGTCAGTAGTTACCATATAATAAACTTATATCCATACACTCAAGTGCATTTGTTGGTCTTTTTAAAAATTTCATTTTTCTGCTTAGTGCACAGAACATGGAAAATATAAAACAGATATAGTAACTTGTTTGTGGAAACTGATTTGGAATCAACAGCATTCATGAGTCTCATGCAAAGATACTTTTTTACCATATGCAGTTTGTATCAAATTCAAGAGACTTCATACAGGTACTTCATGAACAAAATTCTATCAAAAACTCTGAGGTACAAGGAAAATTCATCAAGCACAGTAACATGTAAATTAGAGAAAGTCTGAGCTGCTGATTCCAAATCTGAGTTTAGTTTTTCTTCAGCACATATGGTTTTTGAGATGAGGCTGGGGGTATGTGTATTTTCATACGAAAACTGGATTCAAAATTTTATTTATTTACATTATATTCTCATGATTTTTTATAATTGATTGCTGACTGGCCAGAAAATGCTCGTGCATTGATGAGAAAATGCTTGCTGATTTATTAGAAAATGCTTCGTATTTACTTAGAAAAAGCTTGGAGTTTAATTAGGATATGTTTGCTGTTAAATAGAAAATGTTCATTCTTTTTTAAATATGGTACATTAACCAACATAGTTATGATTGATGCTTCTCTTAGAAATTTCAGTAAGTCTTGTTTTACATAATGGCAAGATTATACCTATAGCTTTTGGTTAATGTATCTATGCCTCCAATATGTAACTAAACCCAAGATTTAGTTACATATAGTTTTATATATATGTTAAGCTCAAAGATCGAAGACACTCATTGAGCGGAAAAAACGACCACAACGCATTGTGGCATTTGAGAAACCGCTACAACGCGAAATTTCGTGTTGTGGCTGTTTTTGAACAACCACAGTGCGTTGTGGCATGTGAAGATATGCCATGATGCGAAAGGCATGTCGTGGCTGTTAAAGGAAATGACCACAACGATTTCAGACTTCATGAAAATACCACAAGTTGTCGTGGTCGTTACCTTTTACAGCCACGATGCAATGTGAGACAAGTTTCAACCTGCCGAACGGTCAGCGTCAGTCTAGTCAGTTAGTGAGTGATCAAACTGCAAGTTGGTGTTTTTTACAGCCATATCTGTTGATAGTTTGAAGAAGATTTTTAATGACAAAGTGAAGGAGCTGAATGACGCAAGCAGTCATAGGAGCTTGTTTCTTGATAATGAGCGTTACGATAACATTTTACGGGAAGTTAAGGAAGCTCAGATATTGCGAAAGAATAACCAGCCACTGACTTCGAAACATTACCAGCGTCTTAAAAGATACGATGTCATGAAGATCGGTGATATGCAGAAACTTATTGAAAGTGGTTCAGGCGAAAATGATGATTCAAACATTCGTTATTACTGCAAGATGGAGGAGCTGTTTGATGTCTTGGAAACAGCACTTGTTAACATAGGACAAAAAAGGACAAGAGGTAAAAGACACTCTTTTGTTTGTGATTCACAAAATCATTCTCTTTATCTTTTCCTTTCTAAATTTTTGTTTCTTTCTTTCAGTCATGGAAGCTGAACTGAAAAATAAGTATTGCAGCATTACTTGACAATTGATAGACCTTTATTTGGCGCATTGTGAGCAGTGTCAATTGAAGGAAAAGACACCGAAACGGGGATTAGTTTTACGTCCAATCCTTTCACATTACACGAATTCTCGGTGCCTGGTAGACTTGATTGATATGCAGTCTGAACCATATGGATATTACCGATTCATTATGAACTATCAAGACCATTTGACCAAGTTCACAATTCTTCGTCCCCTGAAGAGTAAAACCGCCTAGAAGTGGCTTATCGGCTAATGGACATCTTTTGTATGTTCAGTGCCCCAGTCATACCGCAGAGCGACAATGGACGCGAATTTGCGAACAAAATAATATAAAACTTGGCTGATATGTGGCCAGGAATGAAGCTCATGCACGGAAAGCCGAGACATTCTCAAAGTCAAGGATCAGTTGAAAGATCCAACCAAGATGTTTGAGATATGCTGGTTGCTTGGATGTCCGACAACAACACGAAAACTGGGTCTGAAGGACTACGGTTTATCCCAAACAAGAAAAACCAAGCTCTGCATTCAGGCATCAAGACAAGCCCTTATGAGGCTATGTTTGGAACGTGCAGAGGATTGGACTTGGGGATTCTCCACTCACTGAAGACGTACTCTTCAACGGAAACTGAAGAAGAACTGGAACAGCCCTTTAATGCAGGAATGAATAGTGGTCGAGACAAGGAAGAGACCAACCAACAGGTTAGAAAAGCTGAAGATGAAAATCAAACCATTGACACTTCAGAAGAAACAGTAAATAAGAAAGACAACAAAAAAGTTTACTGTGCGATTTGTGAGGAGTCATCAGGTGCTCCCAAGTGTTTAGTGTGTGACCAGTTTGTTCATGCTATTTGTGGACGTTACAGTGAAGACAGTGAGAGTTTCGGACTGAAAATCACTTGCAACCTCTGCATAAGGAAGAATTGAATCAACATTGAGCGAGAAGGTGCAAAATCTGATCAGGAACAACAAGCTAAAAAAATGGTATCTCTCTCCAACTCAAGAATTCCAGCAGTTGGTATTGGGACAAACGTTGTGGTCAGAGTGCCTGACCTTGATCAAGGACGTCTAGCCCCCAGAAGTGTCCTAGCAGTCATTGTTGATGTCAACTCTTCTGAGCTTTATCTGTTGGGCACAAAGGAAGGCCAATTTGAGCGGCTGTATGCTCGCAGTGAAATCACAGTTGCTGACAAAAACTTCATTGAGGCACATGATGTGCCCTCAAGTTCACTATCTCTTCAGTCAGCCTCAATGATAACGTCTGGAAGCAAGCAGGGATTTGTAAGCTGCCATTGTAAGAGGTACTGCATCAATAAAAAGTGCAAATGTCATTCTAAAAATATGAAGTGTAATTCTGTGTCATTCTAACAGCTCCTGCAAAAATAAACGAGCTTCGCCATTGTTCTTCATTAGGCCTATGTTACATGTATTTTTTATCAATGAGCATTTTCGATCTTTGAGCGTAACATATATATCTTTACAAAGAATGATGTTAGCGTATTTTGTCAGGTTAAATTAATAAGAAAAGACCATCATGCCTTGAAAGTGTATTAATCATCCCAACACTTTCTGTTAATTATGTGGTTCCTTCGCAACCGAAGCTCAGCGATGTACACATCACAGCAGATCTTCAAAAATTGTATCAGTTATACTTTGGCTGTCCATTAGGTTATCAAGATAAGGAGTGGGCACCTTGTTATGTTCAAATGGATTATGTGAGTGCGTGAACAAAAAGAAAAATGCAATGCCTTTCACTTTACCTATCATAAGGCTGGAGCCAAAGAATTATGTTGATGACTGCTATTTTTGTTCTAACAGTGTTACTGGTTTCTCAGGAAAGAATAAGCATGGAGTTGTGTACCAGAACCTACAGCGAATGGACTGGCATTTTAAAACAAATGGAATGTGAAGATCATTCTTCACCTGCAGCCATTCACCACTTTTATGATGATCAATACATCCCAGAGGAAGGACTTCAGAACAGAAACAATTTAATCAGCAGGAATTAGATGATCTCATTTGAGACCTTTTCTCTGTCAAAAGAAAAAGCAGAACTTCTTGTTCCTAGACTTAAGGCAAGAAATCTTTTAGAGAATGATTTCAGAGTTTGCCACTAACAAACAAAGAATAATGTTTTGAAAACAGTTTTTGGGGTAGATGGCCTTCTGCCGTGACGTCAATGGCCTCTTTAAGGAACTGAAACGACAACATTTGACAGCTTTTCATCGACTACTGATAGCGAAGTCTGAAATTTGTCTTTCTCCATAATGGAAATTCCATACCTCTCATTCTGATTGCTCACTGTGGACACTTAGAGGAAACATATGACAGCATGAAAATACTATTAAAGGCAGTTCAGTATAATGTTCACCAATGGAGAATAGTGGAGATCTGAAGGTGACTGGTATGTCGATGGCTATGCAAGCAGACTTTATGAAATTCTCCTGCTTATGCCTTTGGGATAGTTGCTCTACAGCCAAACATTATGTCAAGTGTGACTGGGAAACAAGGAAGACTTATAAGCTGGGAAAAGACAGTGTCAAACTCTTGTTAATCCCATGAAAATATTACTTTCTTCTCTCCATATAAAACTCTGGTTGATTAAGTGCTTAGTGAAAGCCATGGCCAAGACACATTCAAAAGGATTCCAATACCTGAGTAAAAAATTTCCGAACATTAGCACTGCAAAACTGAAAGAATTATGTTTGTGGGACCTCAAATCCAATAAATCATGGAAGATGAAACCTTTGTAGAAAGTGTGAGTGACACAGAACAAGCAGGTTGGGAAAGCTTTTAGTGGGTCTGTGCAAACTTCTTAGGTAGAAAGAAATCTTCTGATTTCAGTGATGACATCCAGAAACTTCTGATTGTGTATAAGGAAATGGATGTCACATGTCAATTACAGTTCACATTTTGCATTCACATTTAGATTTCTTTCCACAAAACCTTGGTGAAGTCAGCAACAAGCAAAGTGAATGCTTTCACTAAGTTATTAAGTCAATTAAACACCACTATCAAGCTTTCTGGAATGACTCTATGATGGCAGATTGCTGCTGGATGTTGTATCGTGATGCTCCAGACTGGTGTAGCACAGAAAGAGAAAGTCGTCACATTTTTAACTTTTGTTTCAGTGGAACTAATGATGTAGTTCATACCAAATTCTGTTTTATGTCCTGGAAGTGTGCCTATGTCTATGACAATTTTTGTGAATATTAGAGCTTACATTGTCCTGTAAAAACTACACGTGCTAGGAAAAAACAAAAAACATTTTCATAATCAGCATGAAAATTAAGCTAGAAAAATATATTTTTATTTCTTATTATTAAAATAAGTTTTATTTTCTGGACCAATGTAATTTTATCTAATATCCCATCGCTGTATTTACCAAATATAAGATGCTTCCCATGAACAGTCTTTAATTTTCAGCAAAATCTAACAACCTCTAAAGAATACTTTCAGTTTTTTATGTGATTATTAGGTGATCCCCCCATCTTTCAGATGATAATTTATGAAGAAAGTCTCATCTTATTGTCAAGCAAATATGGTATACAGTGAGTATATATTATTACAAGTGCTTAAAATAAAGGTGTTAAATATCCTTTCAGTTAAATAAAAATATAAATACTGGTATCTTCTTGTGATTCTTGATTGGTCGTATTCTAGATATGAATACGAACATGGTCCAACAAGTCAGTTCTAGACTTGAATTCTTCAAGACACATGACACATGCATATTCAACTTTTATATGTGGCATAGTTGTACTGTTCATATTTGAATTTGGGGATTCTGATGGCAATCCATCACTGGATATGAATTTGGCTGCATCATAAGGTTCTGCTTGGAGCAAAGCTTGCAGTTCTGTTGAATTTACTCCATTCAAAACACCTTGTGCACCAACAGTTTTTGAAGGGTCCCCTTTCCCTTTCGCTGCCTTCGCAGCAGCAGCAAGCTGATCACTATGCTTCACAACATGTGCACAGAGTGCTTCTCTGTCTGCACTCACATAACCACATAACTGACAGCTGTCTGAGTTCCGAGCTGCATGTACCCAGCGTACATGTTCACGTAAAACCACCTTTTGATTAAATGCTCGGAGACAAAGTGGACAGACATGAGGACGTTCCCCTGTGTGAATACGTTCATGTTTACGAAGCGTTCCCCCATCGCGAAAAGCCTTCCAACAGTAACGGCAGCCATAAGGACGTTCCCCAGTGTGAATACGATTGTGAATAAGATGACCCTCGCGGCTTGCAAAGCCTTTTCCACAATGCTGGCACAGGAATGGGCAACTACGTGTTCCTTGAGCTGCATGCCTACGACCATGTTCCCACAGTCCTTGTCGACTGGAAAAGCTTTTGCCACACTCATTGCATGTATAGGGTGTGTCACCAGTGTGCTGGGTGCGCCGATGCTCATCCAGTGCTTCACGATCTGCTAAGCTAATTCCACACACCTCACACACCGAGGGACGCTTACGATGGATCCACATATGCCTGGACAAACAGCAAACATTCTGCAGATAATACACTCAGAACATGGACAAATGGTAGTTTGATGAGTACATAGTGTATTTGGTGTATAACTGACTTAATGTCTTGATAGTAGTGTGAAAATGTAGAAAATATTAATGATAATATAAACAAACACAACTTTTTAAAAACTCTCATGCATGGGCTCTTATCAAGGCATTAGATCAGAAACTGGATTGGGAGTGCTGAGAGCTTGTTTATTCTGTATGAACTAGATAACCACCACTGAACATCTGAACATTTAAATAAAGGCATTTATAGGCATTTTTCACTCAATCCAAACTGATTTCAGTTAATGATACGAGAATTTAACAGAATTTTATTTTTCGTCTCCTTATATTATGTTGGGAAACTTATTATTAATATAGTACAGGGAAACTTTGTTGCATGTTTCGGTCAATAAAACACTCACCACCAAATGAAATAAGGGCAGATACAAAATTAAAATACACCCAGCCCTTGTTTTACAACTTAGTTAGATTCCTGATTAAGTGGGCATAAATAAAAAACATTTCCATCAGAAATAAGAGAAAATGAGAAAGCACAAATTAAAAGTGAAAATTCAACAAGGGGTGTTAAAGCACAAAGCCATAAAATGAACAGAATGCAGTAAGGGGTTATAAGACGTTCAGACAAAAAGTATTCATTCAGTATTGCAACATTCTTGTGTGGTGTTTTCTACTTAATAAATGTGATACGTTACTGTCTCATACAGCACATCAGTAACATTATCATCATAACAATGCACACTATGTTACCATATTGAAAGAGGGGAGGGGGGGGGGGAAAGAAAAAATTGTGTAGATAAAAAAAGCCACCTTAAAAACAAAAAAAAAAAAAAAGGAAAGAGGCGAGGGAAGG
>Ga0123352_10002808_pt1 | contig 24717 bp, 12 predicted proteins | sample TergutLab28metaG_FD_89700 | JGI IMG/M metagenome (GOLD analysis project Ga0123352, IMG submission 89700) | Labiotermes labralis P1 segment gut microbial communities from Petit-Saut dam, French Guiana - Lab288 P1 | ecosystem: Host-associated > Arthropoda: Insects > Digestive system > Gut ...
AAGAAGGAAAAAAGGGAAATTTTTTTGTGGGACCGGGGGAAAGGGGAGGGGGGGTTTTTGTAAAAAAAAAAAAGGGAGGGAGGGGGGGGGGGGGGGGGGGGGGGTGGGGGGGGGGGGGGGGGGGGGTGTAGGGCGTGAGTTTATGGACTGCATTCGGGTGTCTCAGGATAGAGTGCCATTAACGGTCCTTGTGAACATTTTCACAACTTTTAATTACACAGAATTTGGGGACTGAACTGACCCGCTAGGTATCAATTTGCTACATAAGAATGGACTTATTTAGTAACGTGTCCGTGTATAAGGAAAGTCTTTGTGCAAAATACATGGCTCAGAGGCTCTGCAGACCCTGTTTGCACTTACCCCATAATTGCCAAGAATAATGTTCCCCTTCAGAAGGTTGGCCCGCAGGTTCACTCTGCCCAGAGGACTGCTGTTGACCTCACGCTTGCACGGCATTTTGCTACACTCCACTCGGTTTCCTTGGAAATCCTGAAAACACGAATTGTAAGCTCACGTGAAGAAGTTCTGAAACCTGTGCGTGACTTCAGGCTTCTGCCGCAGTGTACATGATATCTTCGCTCTTCAGAGATGTTATGCAGCGTAAATTGGCAGTTAGTTACCCACGTTTCGGGATAACCTATCGGTCTCAACTTTATCTAGAATATGGAGCTAGTAGTTCGTCCCGAAACATCAGGAACTATCTATCTACGCTGTATAATATCCCAGAAGAGCGAATGTCTCTTCAGAAACGAATGGTTTACAGCTTATATATTTCTAGGTTTTACTTATTATAAAGCAAAATGCAGATCTTGGCCGGAAATCATTTGGGAGACACGCAAATGGAAGGTACTATTAAAATCGAGGAAGTAAATAAAACTAATTTGACCCTGTACTGAAATCTTACGCCATAAACATTTGGGAGTGGGGGTAAATTTCCACGCATTCTTGACCTCAACACACAGTAGATGGAAGTGGTCAGCTTTACTCTTGTTGTTTTCCTCTCGCTAGGCCCTAGATCTGACCTGGATGTTGTCCTTGCCGGGAATCGAGTTATGTGTTCCAGTCCATAACTAGTCACTTTAATGACTGGGTTAAAGCATTAAAGTCTATCCTCGAAGAGAAAAGGATGCTAAACTAGTGGACTGGACTCAGCTCACTGAAAATTTGGTGCAATAACTTGTCTGTCTGTGTGTGTCATTGGACCTTCCAGTTCTCCAACACATGAAATTTCTTAACTAGCTAAATACGTTTAGACATTTGAAGGTCACGGCCAGGTACAGTTCTTCAAACATGCCCACCAACTGCATACAGCCAAAAAACACAGTCTGTCGTTAGTACTCACTACGGGCTGGACCGTCCGGGGATCGAATCCCGGTGGGGGCGAGATTTCCCGTATCCTTCCAGACCGGTCCTGGGGCCCACCCCTCCTCCTTTACAAGGGGTACCGGGTCTTTCCCGGGGTTAATGCGACCGAGGCGTAGCGTTGACTACCCACCTTCATATAGCGCCGAGTTTAAAGAAAGAGTAGAGCTATACATCTACTCCACCTCTGGTCCTTCGTGGCCTGTTATAGGGTAAAAATTTCCCGTTACTTTACTCTACCGATTTAAACCAACCTGAAGCAGCAACTTTATTGTACTCATTCTTCTAAGCAGACATTTTACATTAACACTTGCACCTACATTTTGACGTCTTCGATTAAATATTATTGGCTCAAACACACGATTAGCATTGTTAAAAATGTTTAATTTGTAAGAGAAAAAGACGTGTTAAAATCAAATACCAATTACCCATTGCCTCCCCAGATAATTCCCGATTGTTAACGCCGGGTCTGAATGTGCCATGTTGAATGACACAAGCAGAATTGGAAGGACAACTTTTGGCTTCTCTGTAGCATAAGCTTAGATCGGAATTGGACTATATTAGACAGCTGTCTAGTGCGGACATTCCAAAGACCGCCTTCATTTGGACAAAAACTGCAGTGAATATCCAAAAACTTACAACCAATACGTTTTTCACTGAGCGCCCGTTCAGCCCGTCTTGAAATTTAATTCGCTGACAAAACGCCGTTACGTCACGACCTTCGGACGACATACAAAGAACCAAATGAATGGAATATGGAAGGTTATTTGGGGGGGGGGGGGCGTCCATGGCACAAATTCTTCTGTCAATATATGTTGAAAAAATTCCCCGTTGAAACGGACTGTAACTTGACAAGAAACAAAAATAATAGGCACGTGAATATGAAGGTCTGTCGGCATTTATCTATATCAAAGATATGAATTTTAGTTTAAAATGCACGAAACTAACAATGAATGTATTTTAATACAAGTGTCAATTACAAGAGCAATTAAAGACATATTTCAACTCACCCACCTCAAGGTAAAACACAAGTCTAAGTCTTTATGTGTGTGTGTGTGTGTGTGTTTATTTTACAATTTGAATTGCAACTTTTGGACAACTGGGTTCATTTTCATGGAAGATGGTACGGACTTCAACCCTTATGCCCTACTTTTAACTGTTTACAATAGGTAACTGGAGGCGCATTTGGTTCAGGCACTGCGCTACAAACCGGAAAGTCGCGGGTTCGATTTCCGATGGATGGCCCTGGGATCGACTCAGCCTCTAACAAAAATTAGTATCAGGAATATTTCTTGTGGGGTATAGGCTGTCGGGGCGCACAGCTGACAACCTTAGCACTTTCTTATGCCGACTGTCTTGAAATCTGGAAGCCTCAACCTGCTGGAACACTCAAGGGCCTGTCCAGGCATTTATTGGGGTTGATAAGAGAATCAGTATAACAACACGGGATTATCCCAGCGGTCGCGCGGTCTAAGGTTTGGGTTTGTGGTCACTCTGTTGCTGGGATTGCGGGTTCGAATCCCGCTGGGAACATTGTATCTGTCTGTGTGGGTGTTGTGTTTTGTCAGGTAGAGGTTTCTGCGTCGGGCTGATCACTTTTCCTGAGGGTTCTTATCGAGTGTGGTGTGCCTGAGTGTGATCGTGAAACTTCGATAATGATGAGGCCTTGGCACACTTGGGGCTATTGCTGCATAAAAAAATAACGGCATGGTGGGCTGTCGACCTTCTGCGGTGTAATCAAAAGTACTGCCACAGAATATATGGTTTTAAAGCAGTGTACGGTAATACATCGCGGGGAAAAAATACAAATATTTTGATTTTTCAAGAATGTCAAACGAGAGGGCGGCTAAATGATATCTGTTATTAACCCTCCAGCTGATGGCGACGAATAATGAATCACTGGAGCTAATTATGGATCTTCGTAAAGAGACAGTTCGGAAATATATCTATTGTATATCAGAGTTCGGTGTCTGTCTGTCTGTGGCAGTTGTAACTCGTTCGAAAATGAAGCAAAAACTTATTATCTGAAAACTGCTGCAACATGTTGCACAATCAATGGCTCAAAATGTTCAGGAAGCTCTGTGTTGATGGAGACGCGAAGTGAATGTGTGTGCATGATTAGACAGTCGACTTACAGTAGCGGTGTTTTGATTCGCGGAGGTGTACTGCGCTGGTGATGGTGGTTGCCTCCACCGCAACCTGTTGGAACGTAGCTGGACTGTATAAGAATTTTTTTAACCGTTATATGTGCATGGTGTTGGATCCGTTTGTAGATAATAACTTCATAGTTATGCACGGTAAAGGCAACATTTTGAAATCTGAAGATAGAAGCTTTCAATGTTGGCAGTCTGTTTCAGGATGGCTATCAGACATGCTCTGCCCAGTATAATTAAAATCGGCCCACGTGTTGGGACTGGGTCCAAGAAGTTTCTGTACCATGGAATGATGCGTCGTTAAATTACGCAGAACAGCTCAATAAAAAAAAAACTTGGAAGGTCTCATTCTAGCCAGCATACTGTGCGGATCAAGTAACTTGATACCTGAGCTCCCAGACGCTGCATACAGCTTTGGTTAGTGCGGTCCGGTCACTGGTTGGTTCGCGTAGGCGCTGCCAGGCAAAGTTCTACCTGTTCCAAAAACATTATCTTTGTTCCGCATAGGAGTACTTTGTCTATCGCAATGGAATCGCTTCTGGATTAAGGTCAAATTTTGTGTTTTATTAGAATTTTATTTTGTGAAAGATAGAATTGCTTCAAAGAAACTGCAGAATCCTGCAGGTTACCATATAATGTTTTTGAAACGTAGAAAACGCGATCGAAGCTGCGTGCGCCGTGTTTCCCCCCTGACCAGCTTACCTCCAACCAAACGCTATCCAGCTATCTGACGAAGACAGTAAGCAGTTAAATGGACGCAAAGCGTTTGTGCGGGAGAGAAGTGGCCGCCATTAAGACATCGTAACATTGCATTGCTATCACGCTGTGAAGAAACGTAAAGCACCATTGCTGATATGCATGAAGAACGGCGACAAGGCGGATAAAGTAAGGAGAAGATGTGATAAAAGTACGAAAGGGTTATTGGAGAGGCAGAGAGTGACACCTTTGTCCATTGTCTTACATGGGCCACGCGCAGTTGTTAAAAACGTACAAATATTGCGCACTGTTGAGGGGGGATGTAATTTGGTCAAGTCGACACAGTAGCTACTTATGAAATTTATAATGTGTCTGACACTGTTTATTTACATCTAACAGCAAAACACTCAAACTCCTTCCGTAATAATTCTTTGAGTGGCAATTGAAAGAAATACGGGGCACGTGTCCCTGCTGTTTAGCGCTAATTCAGATTATGGATTTGGACTCTGTTTTTTAGCAGCTCTCCCGTGTGCTAGTTGTTTAGGAAATGTTTTAAATGAATTGTTGCGTTTCGTGGCCATTTTGTGACCGACAAATTTAAAATACGCAGAACTTTTACTTAAGTAAAATGGCCTTCACACTACTACTGCTACTGCTACAACAACAACAACAACTACTACTACTACTACTACAACTACTACTACTAATAAGCTACAACATACTACTAAATTACAACATCTATTACTACTAATTCACTGAAAAATTTTAGTGTTAAATAATACATTAATCATTAATTAGACCTCCTTCTGTGTGAAGTAAGGACCTAATCTCTACAGCCTGCACATACCATGTGCTCTAAAGATGCAGTTCACTATGTTAACATTAGTCTCTCCAAATGGTTAAGTCGTAATACTGAAGCCATGACTGCAGTAATATGTTTGCCACTAATTCAGCAATGAACGCTTTAATAAGAAGCCCATACCTACAGGTTTCCAGCACTACAGTTCCTCTGTCAGTACCATTCCATCACTGCTCCATATTCGCATTACGTTCACTTGCCATAAAAGTATGAACTCTTGGCAATTGGCAGTGTCGTCAAATAATCACTTCGCTCCCACGTTAGAATTGCGTCGTACGAGAAGTAAAATAAATTTTACGAAAACCTATTTTATAAGCGATTAATTACAAAAAAATATTTGTGTAATTTAGACCATGCATTGAACTGTGGCCTGCGTAGTAACTAACACGACTGATGATGATCGTAGAACCACACTGCCTTAGTTCTAACACATGGCGTAAAAACTATAAAGATAAATATTAAGAGACGTGTCTTCGTGATACAGACTTAAAAACTATTATTACTATTGTTATTATATTATCACCTTGATACAGAATGCTTAAAACTATATCAATGAAATAAACTATGTTTTTAGGTTACTTAACGTTGTAGTTACAATATGGTACATGTAGTGCTTTTTCCCACGATAAAGGTTTTGTACTTAACAAGTAGTAAACAGTAACAAGTTTGGCTGTGTTCTGTAGTGCCTTGATTTCGTGCTTTCCAGGTGGGTTGTTAAGGTATTTTCTTAATCATTTTCAGATGGTTTCATTTGCCCTATTATTAGTGACATCAGGTATTATTATTACTATTATTTCAGTTTAGTGTAAATATGTCTTTTGTTCGTGTCGCAAAGAATATGATCATGAATTGATGCTTACGTTAAACTGTATGTCCTGTCTGGTGATCATTACCGTATGATATCATCACCAATATTACGACCAATATAATTATCACCATAATCATCTTAACAATTATGCTATCGCGGTAAGAAAAATGGAAATCATGCCTAATGGTAGACATGTAGAAAACAAGAATTCGAGCTTCATAATGCCGCAAGACAAGGACACAATGCGCACCGTCCAACCTGAACTGCCCGCCTCACGGTTACAGTACTTCTGTATGCTAATCAGTCAACACGAATCCCACTCAAGCATTGTACGTGAAAAGGGGGAGGGGGATGTGAAGCCACTTGGATAGCTGCTGTAACATTACACAGGTTGCATTTGTTTCTGAATTGACAAAATTACAGTAACAGTGTGTGTGCAGAATTCGAATAAACCAAGTAAAATGGTGGAAAACTTAAGATGGCCAAAGATCAATGCTGTTAGGATTTGAACTGCATCGCTCCGCACATATTTCCTTCTTTCGTAGTGAAGCCAAAAATATTACACTGCCACAAATTCTGGAATGTTCCGTTCCTTTGACAACAAAATGGCTACCCTGCAGTCAAGTTCCACCGAAATTATCTTTTTGAACGAAAGAACCATTTACCTATGTACTTTGTCACTAAGAGAAGTTACATGTTTTAAGTCTTTAATGGCAAGTACGGCCGGTCCCAGTGGCCGCGCGGTCTAAGGCGTACGTCTGCGGCCGCTCGCCTGCTGAGATTGTGGTTTCGAATCCGACTGGGGGCATGGATGCTTGTCTGTTGTGATTGATGCGTGCTGTCAGGTAGAGGTCTCTGCGACGAGCTGATCACTCGCCCAGAGGAATCCTACCGACTGTGCTGCTTCGTTGTATGTGATCTAGAAACCTCGTGAATGAGAAGGTCCTGGCCCACTGGGGGCTGTCGCGCCAAAAACAAACAAACAAATGGCAAGTACTTGTGTTAGAACTCTACCCAACCTAATGACTTACAACACGTAATTGCGGATAGCAGTTAGAAGTTTAAACAGCTAAGCCCTTCGCACATTCCAAATTTTGAATAGTGTAATTGTGATTCAATTTACATGGCATTACATAAACTGGCTAATACCTGAACAACCATATTTTTTAAGCTCAGCCCCAGGCTTAAACCACGGACCATGGCCACTTAAAAAACTTAATAAAAATAATTAACAAAATGAGAGTGAGTTACAGGCAAGCCTTAATTAGCCTCGGTCGTCCCTACCTGATGTAATTTAGCCAAGATCAAGCCGACACCAAATGGTATAACATCAATAAATTATAAGCAGTGAATTAGTTAGCCCCCGCACCGTGCCTCGGTCACTTTAACCAAGACCACACGCCAGAGCCAGAGAAATTTACAAGCAAGGAGTGAGTTATATAAAATTCTGAACAATACAGCAGTTATGGCTTTTGGGTTTCGCGTTTAATTTTTGTTCTTGATAGATTTACAATTCTAAAGAGCCACCAAATATAGACGCTCTAACCCGACACCCTTTGGATGCAAGTAACCGCTCCGACGCTAGACCAAGTTACAGGTTATGCTCTTTGAAATATTCAGCAGTTAGTTACTCTATCAAGCAGTGTGAAGGGGTATTGTCTGTAACAGGCCAAAAACGCCTCCGTCCACGTCCATAAAATTATATTCTACACTATTGTATTTACATTACGTTCAAGCCGGAAAAGGTCGTCCGAACACAACGCTTCGGCTGGTATTTGGCAGGCGCCCATTTCGAATCTCGTGCGATAAATGCTTTGTGTGGTTTTCCTCAGTTCCTCCTGACAAATTATAGGATTGTAGTCTGAGATAAGCTAAGACTGCTAGTCTTCACAGCTTTATAAAGTCTTTGTCCATTAACCACTTGCCATCCCCACCCTCTATAGCCGGAGTTGCTAATAAGGCTATTACGTTACAATAAAAAATATATCACATTCAACGTGGGCCGGGATATCTCAGTCGGTATAGCGACTCGCTACGGCCTGGACGGTCCAGGGATCAAATCCCGGTGGGGGCGAAAGTTTCCGCACCCGTCCAGACCCGCTCTGGGGCCTACCCAGCCTCATATACAATGGGTACTGGGTCTTTCTCGCGGGTAAAGCTGCCGGGGCGTGGCGTTGACCACCCACCCCATCTAGCGCCGAGGTTAATTGAAGAGTAGAGCTATACATCTATTCCCCCTCTGGGCCTTCGTGGCCTGTTATAGGGCGAACTTTACCTTTACCATTTTATCACATTCAGCACCTTACAAACTAAGTCTTTGTTTATACTGGAGGCCGGACTGGTAAATACTGGGTGATTGTTGCGGATATGTTGTTGGAAAAAGTCTTAATTAAACAAAATTCTATATCGCTGAGGTTCTGCCTGAGGATCAGCAGTCGGGTTTGTGACTAGGCTACAGGCTGAACAACCAACGAAATGCGTTTCGATGGCCGGGACAAGTATGAGATTTATCTATTTTCCAGAGTCCAGACTGGCTGTGGGGACCATCTAGCCTCCTATTCAAAAGGTAGAGAAGGTTGCTTCCCTGCGGGTAAGATGAAGCTGACCACCTGTCTCTTTCAAATGTCAGGTTAAGAATGGGAGGAACTATACTTCCACTCTGCTGCATGCCTTCTTGACATTGACATGGCAGATTTACTTTTAACTTTTAAGGGTTTTTCATTCCCACTGACTGAACATAATATACAGACATCTAATAGAAATTAAAATAAATTATATTACTAATGAATGCTAATAATTTTAAAAGTGATTTGTGCTCTACAGATTGACCCAAGTGTGGATTGCTACAGTATCTCCACTCTATAATGGAATTAATATAAGCCATATTTTTAACATTTATTCTACGAGAAGGCCTACCATTGCTGTGGTTTGGATTCAGCTCTTCGCGACGCGAATTTTTCGCCGCTATTGGACTTCTGGCATCCTCTGAAGGTGCAGCAGATGAATTAATCCTGTAACACTTACCAGAGATGTGAGTGCTTTCATGGCGAGCAAGAAATCCGGTAGTTCGGGAAGATTATTGTGGCCAACCAGCAGATTGCGCAACTTCTGTAAGGTAGTCAGTGCACGTGGCAGTCGGCAGAGGGCATTTCGATCGACTCGAAGTTCCTCCAGGCTGCAATATTCATCGGTGGATCAAACATACGATTTCTTTTTTTAGTATTTAGTGAATAAAGGGGAAGCACAGCAGGTAAGTCGTACCTAGCGGGTCGTCTTAAAAAATTTCAATACAATTTGGCATGGAAATTCCAGATTATTGTCTACCGAATTCCATTTTGTCCGACATAAAAAAATGCACTTATGTTACATCAAAATGTTCTTCATCAAATATATAACACCGTAGATGAAGAATAAAAATCCAACTAGATGTCACTTGTTATATTTACTTTACCTCTTAGATACTCAACACGTTTCGGGCATTAATATGTCCATCTTCAGGAGTTTGCGACTATGTTGTTGAAATACCGGCTTCAGCCGGCAGCCCGGATACCACCCTAGCCGAACTGCACCCTAACTCCAACACACAGCAATCCAAGAACAATACAGCCAATGTGGTAATTCAACAACATAGTCGCAAACTCCTGAAGATGGACATATTAATGCCCGAAACATGTTGAGTATCTAAGAAGTAAAGTAAATATAACAAGTGACATCTAGTTGGATTTTTATTCTTCAGCTATCACAATGATACACTGTCCAATAAACATCAGATATAACACCGTAGTTTAGGATGTATCTTGAAAGGTAATAACTGAATATTAAGATTTAGTGGGATGTTACGACGTGAAGACTGGTAACTAGTTAGTGAATATTGACCAGTCTACAGGGTGTAATATTCAAGACAATTTTAATCTTTGCAACAATACTACGAGAACTTAAAAACTCGCGAGTTTATATTTGTTTAGCTAGTCAATAAATTTACCGCTTTTGTGGAACACACAATGTTATTACTGTGCTCACAGAGGTAGAAAATTGATCCTCTTTCACTCAGCTGACAGCACGGCCTAAATCTGCAGCTTGCATTTTAGTGTTTTCTTTCCAACTAAGTGCAAGTCTGTCAAGCGATCGTTTGAAATTTTTCAACAGAACGTACTGGCATAGGTGTATGCGTATTTCATTCTACTGTGCCTTTTCTCTGGATCTGATTATTCATTTTATCACCAAAAGGGTAATACTGATTACGAAACTGCTGATGTAACTTGTCTTTGGTAGTTTATTGCTCCATTGCTTCTGTTAGATCTTTGTAATGATGTATAGTTCGTAACTGTTAAATGTGCGCTGGTTTCTAGAGCCAAGGCAAATGCCTACCTGCTCTTTCTCCATTTGCAGTTTCACGATATGTCATATCGTTACGATACGGATCAAATCATAGTGGCTTTTGTTAGGTGCTGTTCGCATCAGAGATATTTCATAAACTACAAAAAAATAATAGGCAATTCCAGACAGTGTTGGAAAGGACAAAAATAAATCAAAATTAAATTTGAATTTTGTTAATGTCAGATTAAATTTGGCAAATACCTGTTCATACCTTGTTTAGAATTCTTCATTTTTCCCTTTTCGTGAAGATTAAATTAGTCTAGTATAATAACGCGCGTAAAATTATGATTTTATCTTTTCTTGTGAATCTTGGTCTCTCTCTCTAACTGAAGGCCATAGATGAGGATGTATGGGAATAAACTGCAGACTATAACACACGGATCTGGAAGATGGAGACGACTGTATCTTATAACAAGAGAGGCAAAGTACGTATAAGGTACACTAAGGCGCTTTCACGTTAACATGGTTGCGGTGTAAAAGCAATAAGTATTACATATTCTGAATGTGTGTTGGTAGCTTTAATTATCCAGCATGTAAAGCGTATGCACGGTATTATGTCATCTGTAGCCTCTCTGAGCCTACTATATTTTTCCTCATTATCCAATAAAAGGCGCCATTTTCCGCAACAGTGAATATAAAATGAGTGGTTTTCTCTAAATATTTTTCTCAAGCATTTCTTATTCAAAGAATAATTGTGCAAGATATTAACATAATTGTACTTAGGCCTTCTCACAAAGTACACGTTATTCTTGTCAGATTTTATTGAAACTTGAATTTTCTCAAGAAATTTTCAAAAGATATTCCAGTATCAAATTCCATGAAAATCCTTCCAGAACACCAGAACATCGTAAAGTTATACAGCGCCAGAATAAACAGCCTACACATGTTTAGCCTTATTTCCATGCTAACAAAAAAAGAGACCTTCTGAGATTACCATACTGTCTACGTAGCTCTGTCCCATACTTCAGCTTTTAAATGAACTAACTCGTATATTTGACTCGGTGTAAAAGTTTGGCCATTGGGTTTGCCCAAATACTGTAATTTTTATTTGCCTAAAATAAGTAATAACAACTTGGTCTCTCACATTGAGAGAGGAACGTGGGCTGAGGGTGTTTGAGAATAGGGTGCTGAGGAGAATTTTGAGCATAAAAGGGACGAGGTAACAGGGGAATGGAGAAAACTACATAACGGGGAGCTTTATGATCTGACGTTTCCCATTATTGTTCGGGTGATCAAATCGAAAAGAATGAGATGGGTGGGACATGTAGACGTATTGGGGCAGAGGAGGAGTGTATACAGGTTTGTGGTGGAGAAACCTGAAGTAAGAGACCACTTGGAAGACCCAGGCGCAGATGGGAGGAGTATATTAAGATGAATCTTCAAGAAGTGGGATGGGGTCATGGACTGTACTGATCTGGCTCAGGATAGGTACAGGTGGCAGTCACTTGTGAGCGCGGTAATGAACATTCGGGTTCCATAAAATGCGGGGAATTTCTTGACTAGCTGCGAACCGGTTCGTTTCTCAAGAAGGACTTTGTTCCACGGCGTAAGTAAGTAAGTAAGTAAGTAAGTAAGTAAGTAAGTAAGTAAATAAGTAAGTAAGTAAGTAAGTGAGTGAGTGAGTGAGTAAGTAAGTGGGCAAGTGGGTAAGTAAGTAAGTAAGAAAGTAAGTAAGTTAAATAAGTAAATTAAGTAAGTAAGTAAGTAAGTAAAGTAAGGTAAAGTAAAGTAAATTAAGGTAAAGTAAAATAAAGTAAAGTAAAGTAAATTAAGTAAGTATATAAGTAAGTAACAACAAAATGGCGATCGCAAGAACTTATAATGCGGAAGCGTCGTTAGTGCCATTTACGTTAGTACTTGAAAAAATTGGCAACATTCAATGCCTCGGGATTTTAATTCACTATATGAAGATGGCGGCCATGCAAAATTTTCCTTGTTTTTCAACTGATGGCAACAAATAAAGTACCACCGAAGAAGTCCAAGGTATGTGAAATTTGTTTCGAAGATAGGTCTTAAAAAATTCTGAAAATTAAGCACAATTATGATGCGGTCACAGTGCAAACATTGAGTTGTGTCGGAACGTTTTCACGCACACTGAAATAATACTTTCATAAAAAATGAATCTAGTTAACAAAGGCTATAAACCTATTGTTGTTTTGAAAGACGACACTCACAAATCGGCTGCTGTTACAAAGCTTCCTCCATTTGCAAGTTATGTTGAAAAGCGAACATCTACAGAGAGTTTATGCACGTTTCTTCACATTTACCTTACTACTAATTCACCAAAACACAATGCATATCACAGATAATATCCGAATAACAGTTAAGCTTAAGATTGTAGCATGTTCGATGTGTGAAACACATACAGTCTTGACAGATGACCTTCTTCTTTGTTGGGTTTATCGCTTTCTTGAAGGACGAATATCAGTTTTCAAGATTGCACGCACAAAAATTGATTGGTAATGCTGATGGAAGCATCCAACACCCAGCCACGCCGAATGAACACTGAGCAAGAACTGACATTACCCATTTCTAAAGACTGACGCAACAATATGCAAGGGCGCGTGAAAAGAACAAAAACAGGAACAGCGGAAGCCATAATTAATGTTAAAACACATCGAGATTCACCGCCACTTTCGCAGCGAAGTTTGTCTTAAAGCATGAAGATCCACTGACCATTAAGGCCACGGTTGTGTTTAGCTTGTTGGTGTAAGTCCGACCTTACGAGAGCTGGTAAACTGTAACCTCGGACGTTCGTCCCCATGCGATGACTGCCACGCTTCATGCACAACTTGCAAACAGTCCCTTATTAATTTAACTACGCTGTCGATAATTCAGATTATGCAGCGTGGAATGATAGTTTGATTTGTGATATTTAATTTGTCGAGGACGCGGAAGGAAGTCTTCATATTCTATTTTGAGCTAATAGACTACTCCATTATTTGGCGGGAAAATTGAACGAAAATTTTCAAAGATCTCAGTTAGTGTAGTACTCGTGTGACTCCTCATCGAGATTTGAACATTCGAGACCTCGAATGAAAGCCACAATAGCCATTCATTCAACAGAGGCGTGTCTTGTTGCACGTGTTTACTCCATAAGAATTCTAATTCAGACGGAAGATCGTTGCGTTGCTGGGTGGTTAGGTGTCTTGATTTGTATGCAGGAAGTCCTGGCTTTGATTCTCACCATGAAGGTCGGTTAGTATCTGTGTAATTTACTTTATTTCTCTCAGGTAAATCATAAAACAGCTACCTACCGTATCTTCTGCAGCCATCTTACGTTTCGGTACAATAAGAACAATGCGGATAAAAAAAGCACCGTTAAATAAATCCGTGAATAGGCTTTCAATGAAGAAAAATGTCCAGCGTGCCTAGGTGTTTTTATTACGGAAGGACCCTAATTCAATTTTGAACCCGAAGATTGGCTATGCTCATTGTGTTTTCTCGTAGTATAATTAACAAATATGAGGAAAGTGCCCGTTCTCTACTCCACGCCAGATTACTCTCACTTACGTTCTAATTAATATTCGGCTAACGTACTAAAATTTGATGCTGTGTAAACAAAACCCGTGTTTTTACTAATAAAAGTGACACGCTTCTCTTTACTGTTGCCTCAAAAATCAATTAAATTTTTAAGCACTGAAAACCCTTCTATAATAACAAAATTATTTTATTCTATGTACTTCTACAAACCATTATTATTATTATTATTATCATTATTATTACAGTCAAATTTCTGCTGTTATGTTTGCTGCCGTTTCATACTCTCCTGATTATAGAATAAATGTTTTGTATCCATGTACAAAATAAAGTCATTATTACGTACTTGTTACACTTTTTTTTGGCAATAGTGCGTTTTATTCTGTTTCAATGGGCGAACATCGAGCGCGAGTGCAACACATTCGATACTTCATGAGGAATTGATTTTCTTTAATTAAATTCATGCATTACTGATAAGACCTTTGATTATAAAATACCACAGCAATATATGAAAATTTTGTAGGCCTTGTAAGGTGTTGGAGATACCAGAAAAACAGAAGGGGTCATGAGACCCAAGGGACAACTGAGCCGGTCAAGAATCCAAACGCAAGAATTCTGTTTATTTTGTTATTGCAATCAAACAGAATAACGCCAATACAGAATTTCGAGAAACCCCTTCTTCCAAAAAGGACTGAGGAACGCCTTCAACAGTTGAATAACAGAAGGTTCCAAGGAAGATCTTGTACCATGTACTTAAATCGGAACAGGAGGAGGATGAGCAATGACTGGCTCGCTAAGAGGCATGCTATTTTGATGAAGGACCATTGACCTTTCTTTCCGGCGTTTGTCATTTCTTGCTATAATTTACAAGGAAACAACCGAGTGTTCCGGTCGAGAGGTTAGCATTCCTACTGCGTATGCGGGAGGCCTTGGGTTTTCCTCAGTCCCAGCATCAAATGCTAGGAGAGCACCTTACACCATACAACGGCCAAGTCCTTCCACACCTTACACCATACAACGGCCAAGTCCTTCCACACCTTTCCCAGTATGCAAATAATCATATTACTACACTCTACATAATCATATTACTACACTCTACATAAAACCCGTGCTTGTGAAAAATCATAGTTTTGGTGCGTCCCTGTTTCGAATCCCGAAATCGGAGACTGACCACCATAACAGCGGTCATCCTCAGTTCTTTTCTTTCAAGCCAATATCTTTTTTTTTTTCGTCATTTTTCACCCCACGCTACGGAATCAGTGCATGTGGAAAAACGTCGTTCAACGAAATAGAAACAGTCAAACAAATTGTTAAACAAGAATTACCTGGCGAGACAGCAGATTTCTTCTGGTAGTTCTGTGAGGGAATTGTCAGACAAGTCGAGGTGGGTTAGTGCGAATAATTGTAATAAGTCCGAAGGGAAGTTCCGAAGTGCGTTGCCGGAGAGATGGAGGGATCTGAGCTTCGGCAATCGAGTGAGTATTTTCAGGTTTCCGTCACTAAGCCGGTTACGACCCAAATGTAGCTCCTGAACGTGTACGAAAGTCGGCAGGGTCTCCGGCAGACAACTCAGACCTTCTCCACTGAGGTCCAAGCGAGGAACACGTGACTCCAGCTGCGTCGCCTGCAATTTCAAGAGAACTGTTGCAAACAGTACGAACTTAATTCAAAGAGCTGAGTCTCTCTTGGGAAGTTGACAGTTGATAGTCAGACAACTGGGTTTGTAAACTAGGATCTTGTCTTGGGCTATGGAAACAAATAAGACACTAAGATTTGCATATACATGTAATTGTTACATGTTGTATGTCCTAATGAAAGTTAAGATTTTGACACACGTAGCTGCCGTTACAAGGAACAGGAGTGGAAAGGTGTTTTGTATTGGATTACATATTTATTCCAAATACTTATTTTTGGAATTTCCTTACATAATTGACTATGAAATTATTTTACTCTAAGTTGAAATCCATTTTAGCTGATTTGGCTGCAAAGATAATGATAGCATATTTCGTAGAATCACAAATTAAAAGGGCCAAATTCTTACGCTACAGCAAAACAAAACCATATATTTAAATTAATTATGATATACACATTCCAAACCTAGAAACAAAGACGTCACAATATTGTGCTAAATGTATTTAACTAAGATTTCAAACAACTTGGTTTTTTTACATATTCTTTCTCATTGTTTTACTGATTTTATTAAAAATCAATTTAAGAATATTCCCCCTTTTTTTCGTGATTACAAATTTCAGTCTATTAAATAACGTCATTTCTTCAAATTGCATAGTAAGGTGCACGTGTATTTATTTTCGTATTTTTCTATACCAATACAAAACAGAAAATAACAAAACCCTGTTAATTCACACCATGGATTTCATTGTCATGTTTAGAGCGTTCGATTTAGTCCACATAAGCTATTTCATATATGTATTATTGAATATGTAACATTGTTTTAGAGTTAGTATTCATTTACCATGAGTTGTTAAATAAAAAAATGAAAATTCCAAACAACTTTTGATTTGAATCATATTTGTAATTTATTTTATCCTTTGTTAAATATTATACTTTTTGTAATTAAACTTTCCTTTGTGAAAAGTAATCAGATTAGGTTTGGCTTCTTGTAGGACCCACAGCCCTATTTTCCCGATAAGAACCATAATTACATCATCCTAGCAGCGTTCTGTATAAACCCCTGAATAACAAAGTTAATAAAAATCCTTTCAATAATTATGAAGATTAAAAATCTTAATTGTAAATACGATCGTAATATTTATCAGTATCTTACAGTCACAACCACCACAAACTTTACGAAAAATTTTATCACATGGCTACTAATTTCGACCTTGAACTCGGATCATTATTAGGGCATGAAACAAGAATATAAATGTATATAGAAATTATATAGCATAAGTTGGAGATCCTTTTACACTTAAAATACATTAAATTTGTGTGAAAAGTGTAGAGGCTAACTACAATTACAGACAGGCCTAAGGACGTTTAAAAATAATAACTGCCTTTGTCTGAAAAAATATTTAAAAAAATACGAATTACAAGATTTTCATAAAGTAGAGGCGATGTGTTTGTAGCGTGTCAAATGTGATATTTCTTAATAAATATATTAAGAATAACAGAATTTGTGCTCTTCATGCTACCGGTATCTCTTGATATCTCTCGATGTATTGCCCTTTAATGCGTCAGGACACAATTTTCTTTTGTAGTAAAGTTATGTTGTGTGTATACAATAAAATAAAGTCCTCACAGATTCTTATGTATTTTAATGGCGTTCCAAAGATATTAGAATGAAGTTCCTGAAATTTGGTCAGGACATAACAAGTAAATATTACCTGAAAAGGCAAAAATCAAAAGGAACATTGAGTTGGCAACGTAATCAAATATTGTTCTATTAAGCTAGTTGTTACATCTTGTGATACTGACGTACAGATATCTGTTTACTTGCGGTGTATTGTGGAACGTAATTAGATTTATACAGTTTTGTTTTCTGTAATTCATTTTAACCTTGTACACTTCACTTATATTGCAAAAGCTGTTTTAATATAAAAGGAGGAGATCTCCTACTTACCGCATTTCATGTCTGTATTCATTCACATTCTCGTATCACGACCTGATGATGACCCGAGTTCAGGGTCGAAACTAGGCGCCAAGTAATAAAATTGATCGTGAAGTGTATGTTGGTTGTGATTGAAAAATATTGATAGACGTTATGATTGTCACACCAACTGGGATGTTTAAAGTACAGAAAAATACGGCAATGGAAACCATTTTTTTTGTGACGCAAGAGACGGAGTCTATCCTAGGCTGCCTAATTTTTGAAGTTTCTAAATCACCCACAGTTAGACACACACCTTCGGCAGAAATCCTCTGAACGATTGGTCGTCTCTTCACAGAAGCCATTACTTACACAACACACAACAAACGCAAAGCCCTCAGCGGGATTCGAACCCGTGATCCCAGCAATCAAGCGGCCGCATACCTATGCCTTAGACCGCACGGCCACTCGAATCGACTGTAAATTATTGTACTGTGCATAAGTAAATTAATGAACGGAAACTCGGTCAAAAAATCTGGCTGTTTCTACTACAATTCTTTTACTTCGCTTGCTGGACGTGAAGTGCCTTATGTTCCATCCTAAGTACATAAAAAATACTTCGAACCCTTTCTGATTAACGACTAATCTGGACTAAGACCAGTGTCATGTGCTTTCTCAATTTCAATGACCAATCCATACTGAGACTATGTACTGTGTTCTCTCGTTTCAGTGAAGAATCCATACTGCAAACTTTGACCTTCGAATTTTATCATTTTATGAGCTTTTTAAGGGGAACACAAGAGGCTTAACGAAGGGATTTTGATCTTCTGTCTGAGGCCTTCACTTTTCTGGGATATTGCGCGGCGTTGGGTGGATATCGACGGTTCCGAACAACATACCGTTCGCATTTTCAAAGGTCCAGCCGTCCACGCAACATCCCAGAACAGCGAAGACCTCAAACCTGCCACGGCGGAAGTCTGCAATTTATGTTTGTAAGAATTGGATATATTTAGTTGTGTGCAAGAAGAAAAGGCTTTAATAGAGAAGACGTTACTATTTCTGATTGCAATGGCAAAAGGAAACAAAACCAGAGTAAATATAAATATAAATATAAATATAATGGCCCTCAGAGCTGCTTGTATAATGCAGCTAGAATCATAACAAGCGAATACCCACCGAACTAATTCCATGGCAGAGGACCTTCCTTATTAGATAACCAAGAACGCCCCGCTTTTATGAAAAACGAAATTTCGTTATCGCATTCACAAAACTTATTATTGAATCCTGTCCTATGACGGCGCGATTCAGTCCATAAAAGCATACATCTTTTTTATCACGCCTATTTTAATACTTTATTCATTCCTTTGCCGACTTCTCTCACATCGCTTATTTCTTTTGTATTTGTGACTACAATTGTGTGTGTAGCTCCTTCTTGTGTTCACAATCCTAACGTTACTACATTAGAAGTCCAAATTGTGGAATTCATCCTTGTGTAATAATCGACAATCCATCGGAACTTCAAGTCTCAGTTCACGCCCTCAGCAATGTCTTCGCATATAGACTACCATTCGTCTATTCTCGTCTTTCAACATTGGAAGATGAACTCAAGAACAAAATGCAATTAAATGCCACTTATTATTTTATTATGCTTATGGTAGGCTCAACATGTTTCGGGCACCATTATGCCCATCATCAGGAGCTCACGACGATAGCGTTGGTTACCACATAGGCCGTCTGGTTCTCGAGTTGCTGCTGGTTGGATGAGTGTCCGGACCGAAGGTTGTAACAGCTTTCGGTCCGGACACTCAACCATCCTGCCTGCACTTAACATCCAACCAGCAGCAACTCGAGAACCAGACGGCCTATGTGGTAACCAACGCTATCGTCGTGAGCTCCTGATGATGGGCATAATGGTGCCCGAAACATGTTTAGCCTACCATAAGCATAATAAAGTATTAAGTGGCATCTAGTTGGATGTTATTGTTCAGTTATGAAGATGATGCACTGTCCAATACACAGCAATACTGGAAGACGACACGACGTTCCGTTACAGCATAGCGCAGCGTTTAACATTAATATGTGACCTATCTGAATGCAGTTGCTGACTCGGAAAATATTTACTCATATTGACTCATATTTACTTGACTCCAAGCTACTGTCAACCATCATTTACTATTTATTTCAAAAGCAATGTCTATGTTTGGCGGAGTAACAATTTTTACCAAACATTTCAGAAATCTAGAGAATCGTTCATTAATATATTGCTTTTAAGGGGCGAGGTGAGGAATTCAAAAGATTATGTTTGAATTAGTCAGATTTAATTTGTGCACGACGTGGACTTGTTTTCCTCACTTCCAAAGCTTTGTATTTGAACATACTTTCAAAAAATATATTACGTAACCGTTTATTATCTGTCCTGGTTCCTCGTAAGAGGCCACAGGTACATCTAATAAAATTCCTGGTTTTTAAAGTTCAAAACACTGAATCTTGTACCTCATTCTGACATACCTCTAGGGAATCTTGCTCTAAGTTTTCCTCCGAGGACGTCCCAACGTAACTCTCTTCCTCCTCATCCATGATGGCAGTACACAATAAAGACTCTCCAGTGACAACCATTATTTAACACTAAAAGTCTCCATTAGTTTACAGATACATTAAATATGCACTAGTGAAGTAGCACACTATATCCTTATTGGTGTATCGGTGAAAAATTCCCCAGATAATGAGACCATTCTGTCGACACAAAATACATCTTCTTGCAGACACGACGCTAGGCGGACTGCCTTGAATTCGTACCGTGTCACATTATAACGCGACACGCCTGTCTTTTGTCGTCATGCTTATGGCACCACCAGCCATCTGGTAAATATATCTCAGTACTTCTCTCACTTCCTACAGTGGTGGGATTTGAATCCTGATCATGGAACTGTGTTTTCCAGCGGAGAAGGAAAGACAGGTTTCAGAAAGCCATTTAATGAGATGACATATTTCCTTGTATATATTCACACGGAAGTGATGTCCATTTATGATATAAAAAAGCAGAAAAATTCTTACAGTTGAATCGAACAACATTTTTAAATAATTATTTTCTTTAGCAGTCCACAACAAATACTTTCATATCACATATAGGCCCACCCTCACTTAACGCCGGCAAAATTCTGTGAAGAGAATTTCCCATTTTACATATTTCTATTGACCGTCACCCTCGATATATTTCCCACAGACTGCGATGAAAAAAGAATTGCGGTGTATCGGAGTTTATCTTTGTAAGCAAGAAAGTTTTCCTTTTAACTCTTTTGAAATTTTACGTTCTTGCGGAAACATCTGTGCTAAGAAAAGAAGAAGAATAAGTAAGAATCCAACCCGAAAGAACTCGATGAATTCTGGGTGTCACAAAGAGATGTCTCACCAAATGACAATAGAACTCTACTATTACTCATAGACATTGTTTTTTGATAGACACCTTAATAAATACATTCACATATTGCGCTCTTGTTCGTTATTTATTTGAATCCCTGCCCGTGTAATGCAATGTTTTTGCAGAGCCCAGGTTCCTACATTATACGTCCAAGTACACTGTTATTCTGTCATTTTACTACTCACACTGCCACAATACCTCTGTTACTATAACAGTGAAACTTTTGTCTTCTCTCCAAAGATTGTCTGAGTTACTCTTTATAAAAAATTCCAGTAGGCTGCAATAAGGGGTGAGTCTTGTTTATTTTGTTTATCATCGGTATGTGAGTTAAATAGATGTTATTATGTACTTTCTGTTGACACTGTAGCATCTCTCCTAAAATGCAAGCTTCTAAGGCTGTCCCAAAACGCCTAATATTTTGTCCTTTCGTATTTTAATTCGGTGGGCCGGGTAGTGTAGTCGGTATAGCGACTGGCTACGGGCTGGAAGGTCAGGGGATCGAATCCCGGTGGGGGGCGAGATTTTCCTCACCTGTCCAGACGGGCCCTGGGGCCGACCCAGCCTCCTGTACAAGGGGTACCGGCTCTTTCCCGGAGGTAAAGAGCGGCCGGGGTGTGACGCTGACTCCTCACCCCCTTTTAGTGCCGTGGTCAAGGAAGAGTAGAGCTATACCTCTACTCTTCCTATGGGCCGTACAGCCTGTACAGAGCCTCAGTGCCTGTACAAGGTTGCACCTTTTACCTTAATTAATTTTAAGTTTAAAATGTTGCAGGTTGCAAACACTTGTATAAAACACTCAGGTAATTTAGCCATTCAGCACCAAAATGTAAAATTATGTCCATATACCCGTACATAAGAACATGTTCTCGCTCTACGCTGGTGCGGAGCTGTAAGAGACAAGAAGTTGTAAAAATACAATAAAATTAATTTTTAGTTTTCTTCGATTTTTCAGTTTAATTGAAAGCTTACACAGGATGTCACCCTTTTGTTAAAAAATTCACAAAATTAAATAAACCCAAGATGAAAGTTGTAGACTCTAGTGAGAAAAGTAGGCTATTTTGTACTATCATATAAACTATGCATAACTTCATTAGACCCAATGTGTGAGGTGTGAGGTTCTCGCTGTGATGAATATGAAGCTCGCTGTTTCTTGGGAAGTGACTACGTGTAGCCCGGCAAAAATTTACCAAACTCTGAGGAACCACTACCTTGAAGAGTGGGTGACGTTCAAGAGATTTTTTTTTAAATGTCTGCCATAATGCACGGCGTCATACCCCAGACGAAAACAACCCTGTATTACGTGGACAAAGTTACTGAATTACGAATAACAAAGTTTAATCCTTCTCTGGTCATTAGCAGCGCAGCCGACTTAAACATAATATTACGTTGAGCTTGTTGATCAAAATTCACACGTGTTGTGCATGAAAACGCATTTCTCAGCTGCTTCTTACCTACATTTTGCAACATTCTAATTGTGCGTCTTTTTGTTTTACCTACAGGACCACACGAATCCTTGAACAATCCACACAGTCAGTCACACAGTTGCGTGTTTAATTTCAGGGTTAAAGTATGTAAGTGCACTGTAGTATCTGTGCTGCAAATATTTAATGTTTATAATATTGTATTCTTTTGTTTAAATAAGTAGGGTTCTGAGGATTTATTGCATTATTTTGTGTTGTGAGCAGTAAGAGGCGCTTAAAAGTAAAATACATACTGCTAGTGTATTTGTGGTCAATTAGTTAATGTTATAGTGAGGCCAGGAAATGTCCTGCTGGATACACATATTTCTTAAATACACAAAATTATAAAGGTAAAAATCAGTCCTGCAGGAAATTTAAAAAATGGCGCTGGCGGGTTGCGATTAGTTTAGGATATAACTCTATGTTGTGCTTGGACGGACATGAACCGCACCAACTGCAGCTAATTTCTGACAGGTAAAAACTTGCCACTGCCTCGAAATCGCGTGTCTTGAAAATATATAAGAAGACTGCAGACACGTGGAGAAAGGAACGAAATCATCCACGGAAAAAGTTAACAAACCAAAAGCTGCAAAATCAGCAGTGCCCTCACGGAAGGGGAGAGGTTGAAGCAATAGAATAAACCGAAACTTTGTACTACAAGTGGCGGGCTTCCTGCTGAAAAGGAGCTCGTCAAGTTAAACTGTTCAGACACTCAAAATGTTGGAAGCAGAAACGTTTGCAATTGGCCAACAAAGCCCTGTTATAGAAGCACAAAGTCAGAAAGCTGAAATATTGGTAGGAACGGTGGTAGAGAAGAAGCAATGTGACAGGTCTTATTGATTGCAAATAGCAGTCAGAGGGAAACAAGAATCACATTCTAAGATAAATATGACATTAAATTTACATTCGTTCACTTTCAATAAAATTTTCTCTTAAAAAAAGATGTTTGAGGGTCTGAAGACCCTTGGTAACATCTCAGCGAAAGGGTAACAACCCCAGGAAAGAAAGCTTGTAGAATTTATTATGAGGTAGAGAAGAGTGTTTTTTTTCTGCAAACTCAACAGGACAATGGAAATTTTCAATTTCTTCGAGATTTATTAAAAACATTTAGTGAAAATGAAGTTTAGGAACATAAGTCAGTGACTGATAGGCCCTGATAGGTTACGGCATGTCTTACATAAATATCACTGGCGTGGGGTCTACGGAAAGGAAGTGTGAACAACGCATGCTTGCTTCTTGCTTCCTGAGGCATAAGGAGATTCAGACATCGTATTGCTGAGAGTTTGGGTTGTCTACATCTTAAATCTAGGGGCAAATAAAGGCTTAGGAGTTTTGCTGTTGAAAGATTGGTGTGATGTAATGTGGTAAGCACGAACTGTAGGTTATGTGAGTACGCGAAGGTAAAGAAACCCTTGCGCACGAAGTGACGGCTTTTACGGGGGTAGAAGTAAGCCTCAGCTCGTTCTTAATTTTGGTCCTAAGTGAGGCGGATCAGCTTTACGCTCCGGTCTCTTTACATCCGGTAAATGAGATCCCGTCCCATAAGTAGCAGACTGTGGGTTCCCAGAGCCGGACTGAAAAGCTTCAGAGAAGAGATGTCACTTGCTACTACAGGAAATCGAACCATGATTTCTCGGATGTCCAGCCCATAGCCTAGTCAAACACCCACTACGCTCCAAGGCTATAAATAAAAAGTCGGTAAATAAAAAAAAAGTCTTTGGTTTACAACCTCACAACCAACAAATTTGGAAGAGTGGCATTCATCAAGTACCCCCAACCCCGAAGTTTTGTGGCAATGATTATGCAGGTGCTAAGATATAATATTAGCAAAACTGAATGACATATTGAAATAGATTGCTATTTTTATTCTGTGGTGAAAAGTCTCAAGATCCTTGGGAGTAGTTGGTCAAAGGGTAGGAATGCATTTAACGAAGAAGAGGATATTTTAAGGATCGTGGCTAGTGGGAAACACAGAAAATCATGTATAAGTCAAAGAATTATAAGATTATACATCTTGTGTGCAAATAAATATATTCGTTAAAAAATTTTATTTAAAATAACCTGGAATATTTCCAGGCTAATCCAACTGCAAGCTGCGGTGACACGATCAGAAAGTATGTCATTCATATACCGAGCGCCACAACTTAATATTCATATACCAAGCGCCACAACTTAATATTCATATACCGAGCGCCACACCTTAATATTTATATACCGAGCGCCACACCTTAATATTTATATACCGAGCGCCACACCTTAATATTCATATACCGAGCGCCACACCTTAATATTCATATACCGAGCGCCACACATTAATATTCAAATACCGAGCGCCACACCTTTATATTTATATACCGAGCGCCACACCTTTATATTTATATACCGAGCGCCAAACCTTAATATTTGTATATCGAGCGCCACACCTTAATATTCATATACCGAACGCCACACCATAATATTCATATACCGAGCGCCACACCTTAATATTTATATACCGAGCGCCACAACTTAATATTCATATACCGAGCGCCACACCTTAATATTTATATACCGAGCG
>Ga0123352_10002810_pt1 | contig 24710 bp, 24 predicted proteins | sample TergutLab28metaG_FD_89700 | JGI IMG/M metagenome (GOLD analysis project Ga0123352, IMG submission 89700) | Labiotermes labralis P1 segment gut microbial communities from Petit-Saut dam, French Guiana - Lab288 P1 | ecosystem: Host-associated > Arthropoda: Insects > Digestive system > Gut ...
AGAAACTTTATGATTCTGTGTGTGTCATACAGAAATCTTGGAATTTGGAGTGGAGGAAGCGAGAAAAGTACTATAATATCTGCAGACCTTCCTTAATTTATGGTCTGGAATTCGCAATGGGTATAATGAAAATCATACTTAATGAGGATTTCCATCATAGTGACTAATGTACATAATGGTTGCCAAGGCAAGCAAGCAGCTTGGGCATAGTAAACTCATTTCCTTAACATGAAGACTAAGTTTCTGTATGAAAAGGGAAACACAAAAGCACAACCTTTTGCTGACATGAAAAACTGGCCATGATGGAATACAGTTTGTGTCTGAAATGTATGTTCAGAAACATCACTTAAGTTTCTGTTACTAACTTGAAACCTCAAAGCATGACGTTGTTGGTTATAAGAAAGGCATGTTTTGTTGAAATAGCTTTACATGTATGCTGGCAATCAAAATCAAACCTCGCGGCCTAAGTGAAAAGAGTAAATGTTCATGGTTTTCAGGTAGGCCAATCCTGGTTACTGTGATATGGGTTGGTATGAATATTATGTTGGCAGCATCCATCAAGTCTCAAGATGTGTACGACTGAAGAAGTAATACAGACTGTCATCACAGTGTATGTCATATTACTATTTTCATTAAAATACGTTACTTTGGTTAAGATAATACAGCATCTGGGTATTCGTACATGACGATTTGTGAAATGTCTCATATCAGGACAGTAATACATGGGGTTCCAATTCAGAATTAATCCAAAAAAAGAGCTCCGCACTTTTCGGACATATAACATTTATAAAATATCTTGAATGTAGCTATTATCACAACTCGGTGAAGAGTTCCTCTAATGCAGAAAGTTCGGGAACATAACCTATTGCTACAAAGATTTCTCGCCGGTAAATTTATATGCACTTACCATTCTATTAAAACACCTTTCATTACATTCACCATGCTTTCATTAATTTATCCTTAATACTGAATTCGCTTTATACAGCTACAATCTAAAGTTCCATAAAACAAATAGACAAACGCACCTCACAACTCTTTCCTTCGTACAAACTTTCCAACACGCGTTCCTGCATCTGTGACTTAGCGTCAACTGATCCGTCATCTGTGATATGTGCCACAAACAACTCGGGATTAATCTGTGCTGGCATCACCGCCAACCTCACGTATGTAATGTATTTTTTTGTGTAGGCAGGACATAAACGTACTCAGCGGCGTTGTACTGTGCTCAGGGGCACCGATATCACAGGGGGAACTTGCGCAGCTCCGCTGAGCTGTTGGTGCCCGTAGTTTGAATTGGAACTATCGCAGATCATCTGGGACTATTGTGTCCAATTTTGGGCAAACTACGTAGCCAAATACAAGGAGCAGCTGGTCGTAGTTAGTACTAAGTAGTAAAGGCAAAGTAGTTTTGTTATATATTTTACTTTCACAAATCTGCAGCTATATTTGCATTTATCTGTGCTATCTAGAATATGCGGAGTAACTTCCAAGGCCCTGCATGAGAAGGTTGAAAGGTGAAACAAATACTTTGCTTATCTAGTACTTTGGACCGTTACTGGACTTAGTAACGCGAAGAAATTTATTTGGAGTATTCCTCAAATAGCTGTTAATGCGATTGACCATATCGAAACAATTTTCAGGTTCTTAGCAGACGTCATTTACCATGGCTCTCCCATTTCTTGTGCTGAATAGGTATTTATCCACCTCACCAGCGATGGCAGCTGCTATTAAAAATGTTACGGTGATTGGTGGTGGTTTGATGGGCTCTGGAATTGCTCAGGTAAGAAGTTCTGTATTTTAGGGATTAGGGCTGATAGGAATACTTTTTCTTTCGTGATAATGCAACAGTATATTGGTTCATTTCTTATTGAAAAAGGTTTAAAAAGTGACGAATTTTTCTGCTAGTTTGCCTACATTACTATCTTAATAATTCATGCCTGTATTAAGGTTTAAGTCTTCTCCCTAGGTGGCAGCCCAGACAGGCCATCATGTTACCATTGTTGAAATTAATGAAGATGCAATAAAGAAGGCAAGGAATAGAATTGAAAGTAGCCTGCAAAGAGTGGCGAAGAAACTGTATAAGGTAATCACTCTTAAGGTTATATTTATTATAAACATTTGCACTAGTTAACAAATACAAGATTCTTACTCCAACATGTTTCAGCTATTGATATTTGTCATCTCCAGGAAGTACCATTACAGAAAGGAATTGTATGGTGTTAAAATATACTGTCACAAATAGTAAGTGGTAAGTAGTCCATTACAATGCAACACACCTACTGTTTTAATGTATATTATCTGATAAAATAGGTAATATTATGCACTAAGACTTATGTAGAATTTTAACCATTTTTTAGATAATACCAAATCAATCTTGCAGTTGTGTTACATTCTGATGGACTGCTTACCATTTATTATTAACAATGGTATATTTTAACACCATATACTTTCTTCATGTAATGGTGCACCCTGAAGGTGGGTAATATCAGTAGCTGAAACATGTTGGAGTAATAATCTTATATTAAATAGTGCAATTGTTGGTAATAAATATAATCTTATATACTGTTGCATGGAAAATGTGTAATATTGAGTTTGTGATCATTGTTCTTTACCTGAAGAGTTGAAAAGACAGAAGTTGCAATCCATTATAAAAGTGAGTGTGTGTACAAAGCTCTCTTCTCAGGTCAGCATGTTAAGGATGGTTGGAAAACGCATGGTGTAAATGGAATAATTTTTTTTTTACACCAGTCTATCATAGTTGGTTTTCTGTGTGGTTATTTTGTGATTAAACTGAAATGACTTAATGACAGTGTTTTACAACATTGAATGGAACATGGTGGGACAGGTAAGAGTGATGAATTAGTAGGAAATTACAAGGATGAGGCCATGGTTTGTTTCAAGATTTTGCCCTATTATTTGGTGAATGTTGAAAACCACAAATAGCTTAAGGATATCCAGTCACCCCTTGAGTGAGTGAAACATACTTCTATAGTGACAAGGCATATAACAATTGCTTTTGTTACAGGAAATACATTTTTTCTAACGAATTTGGAGCACCCAGTGCTTCATACCTTACTGTGAATAATTATAATGAAAAATACAGCCTCTGAAAGAAGTAGACTGAAGAGTAATTCAAAGCATCTCTCTGTTATTTGTAGGTTAGAACAGTGAGGTCTCCCACACAATTAAACAGTAAACACTTTGTAATCCAAGAGGGCAGTGATAATGAAATGAGTCATACCATTCCCATGTTTGTTATCGTGAGATAGAATAACCTTCCCTGTATTGCATGAATTCCCTGTTACAGTTGAATTTTCCATTTGATTGCCAATGTTTAACTCTCGGGTAATATAACAGAAATGTTAAATGTTGCATGACATTGACAAAACCCTTATTTTAGTATCCAAATGTATATTTGTAATTTTTTATTTTTTTATTGAGTGGCCTTTTTCAGATTCTCCCTCTAAAATTCTTTATACATTCTTGCCTGCAACATCCAGCTATGTATCCAATCCAGTGTAAGCATTAAAAACTGCTATGTGATCTGCATAAATGATGTTTGTAGTTCCTTCTTATGGGATACTTTTTATTTTTCTTGTTATGCAATAAAATGTGGTTAATTCGCAGGACAAACCAGGTGAGGCAGAGACATTTGTGAAGGAGACGCTGAGCCGGTTGAGTACTTCCCTGGACCTGAAGGAAGCAGTGAAAAACACTGACCTTGTAGTTGAAGCAGTTGTTGAGAATCTTGATCTGAAACATAAGGTTTTCTCAAGCATCGATTCGGTATGTACCATACTATTTATAATATTTCCACATAAATGTCTCTAATATGTAGGAGATGTCACTGCATGCTGTTGTAGGTGCATTCACATACATCCTTGCACAGCATCTATTGCAATTAGTTTGTCTGTACGTCCGTCTCCCTGCTTAAATTGATGCTTAAAAACCCTAAAATATCTCACAAAAATGAATTTACTAATTATACCAAGAAGTGTGAAGAGAGTGGGCAATTTTCATTGCCCAGAATAGAAACAAAAATGGATACTTTTAACTTACCTGTTGTCTAATTTAAATGCAACTCATATTTCAGGTTGCACCAGAACATACGATATTTGCTTCCAACACATCGTCTTTGTCCGTTCAAGACATTGCTTCTGTTACAAAGAGGAAAGATAGGTTTGGAGGATTACATTTCTTCAATCCAGCTCAAGTCCTGAAACTTTTAGAGGTAAACAGTGAAATAGTGCAACTAGTTTAAGTTAGTAATATAAATTTCCTGATATAATCCTTCTGCGATGAAAATAAGGTGGCTCGGAATGGAGGGCATTCAAATTTAAAGCAGTCAATAACTTTCTACTACATTCCTAGATTTCTATTACTATGTAGAATTACAGAAAAACTACATCTAGTCATGAGAGTGATGGACATGTTCATAATTAAATGATAGTTAATAACTTCTTCAGAACTGTGGCAAAGATCAGTCATTTGGGAAAACACTATCAAATCAACATGCTATATTTCCTGGTGTAAGACATGTTTTTACTTGTAAAAGTTGCTATGAGAATTACAGCATGTCTTTGATATCAGTGTTTAGATGAGAATGTTATCTCAATTTCTCCATCCAAAGCCATTATACTTCTTGTACAATGAAAATTACAGTATATTTACAAGGAAATTAAGAGTAGAATACATCTGGGGCATAACTGCAACTATTCATACAGAATCTTATGTTTGATTGTCTTCTATTTAAATATTAAAGATTAAACCATAGAAGACTATAGTTTCATTTATTTTATATCCATATGCAACTTGGCGTGTCAACGCAATATATGGACAGAAATTGAAGGCGGTGTAGAAGAGGGTGTTGAGAAGAACATTTTGTACATAATACAATGGAAGTAAGCGGTGGCTGGGAGAAAACAACTTAATAACGAGCATCTTAATTTGTAGTCTTTGGGAGATATTATTAGGCCATTTGATGGTCACGACATGTAGCATGCATTGGATAGAGCTCAGAAATACATACAAAATTCTGAATGGTGGGGCAGAGACCATTTGGGAAACTTATGGATAGTTTGGAGGATAATATTAAAATGCATCCTTCATAGGGTTTGAGCATGTGAGCTAAAATGGCCCAGGGCAGGTTCCAATGGTAGACACTTCTGACCAGAGTAATAGACCTCTTGAGTTCCATAAAAGGTAGAGAATTATCTGACTCCCTGAATGACTGCTAGCTTCTCAGTAAGAACTGTGCACCTTGGAGTAAGATGGTTTTAGTACTGCAAATGACTATAACTGAATTTACTTCCAAAGTTCTTTTCAGAATGGTACTATTATTCCAGTTGATGTGTTTAATTTATAGTTATGGGAAAATATTTTGGAGAAGTAAATTGTGTGAGTTTATTGTAAAGGTTATCCGTATACCTGAGACCTCTGACGAAACATATGAGAAAATAACAGCATGGGGAAAGGCTCTTGGAAAGACAGTAATCACATGCAAAGACACCCCTGGATTTGTGGTTAACAGACTACTGGTTCCAATGTTGGCAGAGGCTGTTCGAATGTTGGAAAGGGGTAAGTTATTTGATGCAACATAATCGTACCACCAGTGTGAAAACACTAAATTACAAGAAGGAATGAATAAAGAACCTAAGGTTCTGTGAAGATACTTGTTTTGATCATAAGCTGTGCATACATCCAGATAAATATTAGTGGTGCAGAACAAAAAGTACAATTTATGAAATGGTACAGTCCTAACTATATTGTATTCTGTATAGTATTTTACTGAATTGGAATGAAAATCTAGATTTTTCATTATCCTAAAACACGGTTTGTCGGGATTTTCCTTTTTTAGTGTTAAATTACTTCAAACATACTCAGATAAAAACAAATATATTCAGCCCTTTGAACCTTTAATTCAGGAGATTTTATGGCATGTAGGATTGAATACATAGATGGCTATAAGAGTAAACTTAGCCTGCAGTACTTGTATCTTGAAGTCTCTGCCCTGGAAGTATGGATATTAACTGAAACTCCCGCAGAACTATTATTTTTATTTCAGACTTCATTATTTTTGTGTCATTTCTAGATTGTTGTGTATAATTTTAATGTATAATGCAGCCTGTCTGTAAAAATAAGCTTAAAAGTTTGTGATATGCAGCGGTCATCAGCATTACTTGATATTATGTTGGTTGCAGTAATACAGATTAAAGGAATATGTTCATTACTGTCTCAAAGGTGAAATACAGTACTTTAATTTTGGAATTTAGTTGATTCTGAAAGAGGAATTTGTGTTGGTATAAACAAAGCAAGTAGCAGACACACTGATTTATAGGAGTTTCCTTTATATTGCCAGGTGATGCTTCGGCAAGGGATATTGACACTGCAATGAAACTGGGTGCTAGCCATCCTATGGGACCATTGGAACTTGCAGATTATGTTGGTAATGACACAACCAAGTTTATTCTTGATGGTAAGGGACATATTTATCTGTATGCTACGGCATTGGCATGTATAACTGGACCCATTTTTTTATGGGTAGTGTAAATTGTATATGATACCAGAGTTTGCTGCATTAAGTGACCACATAAATCACATTGATTTTTGGTGTGGCTTGCTACTTACATGTGTGTTCTTGTGGAAGAGATGAAAATGTTGGCCATTTGAAGATTACATAGGGTGATGGTAAAAATTTAACATAATACTTACAAACTATAAATTATTTTATAATTTTTCTTCTACACATGATACCAGCATGCTAACCTGTCATCTGCATTACATTTAACTGAGAGACTGCAGACTTACATTGTTGAAATATAACACTAACCCTCATTAACATGTTACCTGTTTCCATTCTGACAGCTGTACTTTATCCCCTGTTCTAAATTCCTTGGCTCTCTAAGTATGGAATGCATTATGATAGAAAAAATTGTCAAAATATTGCATCAGAACAGTATTAAGATTGTCACAGATTGTCAGTAATAATGCACTGAAAACAGTCAAGGAAGATGACTAAGACTGTAAGCTTGTGCACTGGGAATGTAGGATTTGTGAGTTTTCATGAAACTGGTTGTCCATATTTTGCAATGAACTGCAATGTGTTTGGTGAGTTGGACTGAAAAACATTTGGTACTTCATTTGCTTTAGGTAGATTTTTTTGTTCTAGGTTGGCATCAGAAGTACCCAGATGTTCAGTTGTTCAAGCCTGTTCCTCTGCTGGATAAATTAGTGGAGGAGGGGAAACTGGGATTGAAGACTGGAGAAGGGTTCTATAAATATGACAAGGGCATGGGCACAAAATAATATCTTCTCAATTTTGAATTTCAAGATGCGCAAGATGAGCAAACAGTGCAAAACAGCTGTGGATAAGGATAGTCATTTCAGTACAACATACTTTGATCAACATTGTGATGTTAACGAGCCATTTATGTAATGTATTTACAGTTCAGACTGCCATGTTACTGGCTGATGGGGTGTAGATTTTGTTTATATTGTTTCCAGTTTAGCCAAGTTTCACAAATGTAAAAAAAATACAAAATCAGTGGTTTGGCTGTGGGCTTTAACAGTTTATTGACTTTTTACATATAACACTGGTAAATTTTTATAAAGGTTATGATGCCAAGTTCCTGCTACATAACATTGTTTGTTTAAATGAAGTATAGCACATATTTTTACAAAGGAATGGGCAAACAGGCTTATGGACATAGGATTTTGACCTGTAGTAGGACTGAATTGTTTTTGTCTGGATGTGAGCTATTTTTATAATGGGATAATAAAATGTATTACTTGAATAAAGTAAAATGATACAAGTAAGATTTGTGGTTAATTAATGCATCCTGATGTAACTGATAGCAATGGACTTTCGAATCTTCCAAAGAGCTGCAGAAGAAGTAGGTGTGGCAACCTGGATTTTGATTGATTGGCTGTTTATTAGTAGTTGTGTATCAACTGTTCAAGTCATGTGGCTTCAGGACATCCCCCTCACTGCTCTGCTTGTGACAGCATTACATTTCTGTGCTAACTCCTGCTGTGTGGGTAGGTACATGATGAAGGGAAATTACTTAAGTAGAAGTGTGTAATCAATAATGCAGTTTGTAAAACATTTCATATAATATTTAATAGGAATAAAATTAAAATGTATAGTGAAGGTAATTTGCATGTCATCATTAATTCAGATGTTAATGGATTCAAGTCTTGTCACAAGTATGTACAGTACTCAGTATTTCTTTAACAAATATTCAGGTGCAGCAGGTTTGTATATGAGGAGAGTTTTAAAGGTACTGTGTTTTGGTGATGACTGTTTTTATACACAACAGATTTTGGAATATATTTTTATATTCAGTATCAACTTTAAATAAATCAGTATGTTAAATGTATGTTGTCATTAATGTCATAACCATTGTAGTATGCATGACTAAATCAATTACTTGCCATTGGTTGCAGTATTTGGTGGAGAGATGTCAACACAAACTTACTCCATGGGTTGGAGTTCCTCAGGCCATTACAGAATTTCCAACATCTAATACAATCAAAAGTTCTTTACTGTGTTCACAACAGCCTATCATTTTTCCCTGTCTGGAGTTAGATAAATGCACTTTATACCATCCCATCCTATTTGTTTAAGGTACATCTTAATAATGTTTTCCCATCTATTCCTAGGCTTTCCATGTGGCCCCTTTCCTGTTCTGTTCTGCCCCATAACTGTCACAATCCCCACCCATCTCATCATCCTTGGTTTTATGCCCTAGTAGTATTTGGTGAGTACAATTCCTGAAGCTTTACACTTGACAATTTTGTCTAGTGTGATATTACATCCTTCTTTTTAGGCCCAAATATCTTGCTCAGCACACTTTTCTTAGCATGTCCTCAGCCTGTGTTCTGCCCTTAATACAAGAGATGAATTTTCACACCCATATAAAGCAATGAGCAAAATGATAGTGTGTTTATCCTTTATATTTGTAGACAGCAAATGGTAGGACAAAAGGTTTTGGATTGCATGGTAGCAGGAATTCCCTAAATCTGCTATCAATTTCTCCATGAATGCATTTTTTATTTGTTATTGGAACAGATGTCTCATATTTTTTAATTCCTTCCTTCCTATCTTCTAGTGTATGGCATAGTCATATCAGTTTTCTATTTTGTACAACCATCCTAACAGAGAATACCCAGGCATTTTAAAGTTTACTCTATATTTTTCTAATATGTAGGATAACCAAGGGTGTTCAGATCCTCATTCCTGAGTTTTCCTTGTTTAACTACATGAGTATACTCTTAATTGCTTGTTTTATGTATGAGGCCTTTAAAGTCTACCCCTGTCCTTATGAATTTTTCCAGTAGTACCATAAAATTTCCAGACGCATATTGCAGAAATAAGTATTGTGTTACAACTGTATGATACAAATACACAACTAGAATATGTATCACTACAAAGCAGCATTTTCTGCAAACACATTTAAAATATCTTTAACCTGTTTTCTCACTTATGTCTGTTTTGTCTCTCTTGCTGTTAGTCCATACAGTTAGGTAATTTATTACCTCTTGATTTGTATGATTACTGCACGAAGGTGGAAGCCACTTCTGTTCTGTATATTAAAAATTAAATCTGATACCATTGTGGTTTACTACCTTTGAGTTAGGGGAGACTACTTTTTCTAATTGTCCTGTATTCCTGTAACCAGTCTAACGACAGGTCCATATCCTCTTCCAAAGCACATTCTCCACACAGTGGGATCTAGTGCTTCCACTCTTATTTTCCAGTATCCTTTATTTTCCTTAAGGGTCATCCAGTAGTTTTTTATGCCTTCTTCCTCATCTTCCCATTATTTCTATCCTTTCCTCTATCTTTCCTTTACTAAAATATTTTAGAAGGCAGTTCCTGTGCAAGATGTGACCAATCCCATTAGACTTCCCTTTTTTTACTGTTTGTAGGATATTCCTCTCCTCCTTGACCCTTTGTAATACTTCATTTTTAATAATCAGTCCAACTTATTATCTCCATCCTTCTCCAGCTTCACATTTCAAAACTTCCCAGGTATTTCTGATCAATGTTCAGGACTGTCCAAGTTTCAGCACATACGAAGCTGTGCTCCAAATGTTTGTTCCTCAAATTTAAGACCAATTTGCTGGTGAAGAGAGACTTTTTCTTGTGGAATGCTCCTTTTGCCATGACAGTCCTGGTTTTAATTTAATGTGTGCATCTTGCATCATTGATTATTGTACTACCCAAATAGTTGAAATATTCCTCATTCTCTGGTTGTTTTTCAGCTATCATAATCTATATTGGGAATGGTTGCTTTGAGATTCTCATTACCTTATGCTGTGCTAGAAAGGGGGGTTGAAATATTCTGACTGCAAGATGTAATCCCATACATATAATTTTTTATGTTCATTTTGGATTAGAATGGTATTAATAATTATTTTTTATCTAGTTTGTTTTTATGAAGCTGCTTTCTGCAAATAAATGCATAACGGAAATCATGAATACTGGTAGTTGAAGAAATATTATGATGTTATCATATAATTTACTCTTGATTAGAAGGTGGTTCATCTCTGCAGGGTTCCATTCATTCATTGATTAATTGGCACTGCAACGTTTGTATGATCTTCATGAATTACTGTACTGCTTATATTAGACAGTTGCAGTTGTTGAAGAAATGAGTATAAGATATGAGTTATAATGGTTACATGGCTACATTGACCACAAAAACTGAATAAATACTGAAACACCTCAAGATTGGCATGGTCAGCAAATATTCAAACCTTGTACCTTCAAAATACAATTTCCTGCAGATAGTGTTTCATTAGGTGTTACTACAATATACAGAGAAACAAGAGATGGTCTTTTAAAATGAGGCAGTGCAGTTAAATAAGCAGATGAATTTTTCCCACAAAATGCAAGTCATTCTTATACTTTATTTATTGGAAAAAGCAAAATGGCAAAAATAACATATCAGAATCTAGACAGAAACAGCCTAAAAGAAATGTATGGTAGGAGAATTTGTAAGTTAAAGAAGGCTCATTAATATTCCTCAAGGACTCTGTAAGGCTTTTATCTGATTAGAATGCTGCTGTTAACCATGTAACCAGAAGTAGTTGCTGAGTCATAGTTACATAATGCAGTCCCACTCCCACTCCAAACTGTTAGCAGTATCTATCTATTGCTTTCAGTAAACACAGTGGACTGCTGACTGACAGATACCAGCAATGCCAGACTCTTGACTTGTGGACTGTAGGCATGTTCAGTGAATATTTGCAGATTTTGTGCTGTATTTTACCTTGACAGCTTATAGGGATCAGTATCTCAGATCAGCAGAATTTGCCAAAATGGCACAAATTCTCATGTTAAATAGGTGTTTTTCAACTTCACCATTAGCCATGTCAGCAATAAAACATGTCACTGTAATTGGAGGTGGACTTATGGGTTCTGGAATTGCTCAGGTAACAACAGCATACTGTACTTTAGTTCTAACAACAGCATACTGTAGTTTAGTTCTAATAACAGCATACTGTATTTTAATTTTAATCTTGGACACAAAATCAAGTAAAGATACTTATTTATCTGATGGGATATGTTGAAGTTTCACTGCCTGATTGGAAGCTGGGCTGAGGCACTGGTTATCTGAAGGAGGAGTTCCATGGTTTTCCTAAGTACCTTCATGCAAGTGCCAGGGCAATATCTCAGTTATGCCATGACCACTTATTTTTACATCCTTTCCAATTATTCATTATCATCCTACTATATAACACTATGTTGTCTTTGCTAATGACAAGAGCATTAAGTAAAATGTAAATAAATACTTGTACATAGTTTCATGGCCACATTTATAAACTAGTGGTCACTCCTCCAAGCTTTTGTTGCCAAGCTTGCTAACAGTAGTAATTAAAAAATTGTCAAGGAGAAATATATTAATATCCAATCAAACAGAACATGTATGTTGTGTGTGGTTTTTAATATATTTTTCCTTGAAGCTATACAAAATTGGGCATGCTCCTTTAAATTAAAAATTGTCCTTTTAAAGTTTGGCAATATGAAGAGCATGCTTTGATTCCAAATGCTGTAATGATGTTTAAATTAGGAATTTAGGCCGTGTGCCAATTGGAAAACCAATCACCTGAATGTAATGGTTTTTACATTGCTATTTGTTTCTTCTGTTCTATAAGAGGGAGATCAAAAATTGTCTAAACATTTTGGGATATTTGTAGGCAGATATAAAATTGCTGGAATAGTTTGGTCCAGTGAAAGAAGTGAGAAGGTTTTGAAACACTGTCATGACATGCCTCCTTCCTTCCTTCTTTGAGTATACTGCCATTGCTACTAAAACAGGCTGCAAAAACTGATAGTCTGATTTACAGAAAACAAATGCTTACAATGGACCTGGCTGGTCAAGATACAAAAGAGGAATTTTTTAAAAGTATTTTGCGTGATTATGTCTTTCTTTATCTCTCTAAGCTTATGTGAGGACCATTATGTGTAATGTCTTCAATAGCAATAAAAAGCATGACTGATTTTTAGGCACATTCACAAAAGTTGAAAAGTAGCTATTAGCTTATTCATGTATCTGTCCATCTGCATGGAACAACCTGCCTCCCAGTGGACAGATTTTCATGAAATTTTATATTGGGTATTTTTCGAAAATCTGTTGAGGAAATTCAAGTTTCATTAAAATCTGACAAGAGTAATGGGTACTTTACATGAAGACCTATGTACATTTATGATAGTGTCTCGCTGAATTCTCTTTAGAATGAGAAAACTTTCAGACAAAAGTTGTAGAGAAAATCAAAACAAATATGTTATGTTCAGTAGCTTTTTCTGAAAACTGTGCCATTTGTGACATAACGTGGGAAAATATGATACAGACGGACAGGCCACATATGACAATATAATATGGTGCATGTTCTTTACATGCTGGATGACTAAGGCTACAGACACACACACTTAGAATATGTAATGATTATTACTTTTCCATGGCAACAGTTGTTAAGCAAACGTGCCTCAATGTTACATTTTACGTGCATTGCGTATATTGAACATGAGAACTGGGTTGCAGCACCCATTTCTTGAGTTGTAAGAAGAACTGATCCTTCAAATGTTGGTTACAATAGATCATGGCTGGTGTACCAGATCCTGTTTCATCATCCCATCTGGTTTGCTGACAACAGAAGGTTAAATGAGAGTGGGTTTAGTAGTTCAGAAGCATGTTAGACATACAGAGGAGATGTGTGAACAAGAATTCTTCATAATGTTAAGAAATATGAACAGTTTGATAACAACTGACAAACACAATGATATGATTCATGCTTGAAGAGATATATATCCTTTGAACTGGTGCTATATATTAAGTTGTATTCTGGAGTTTATAATGACAGGTTGCAGCACAATCTGGACACCAAGTCACTCTTGTTGAAATTAATGAAGAAGCACTTAAGACAGCAAAAAGCTCCATAGAAACCAACTTGAAACGAGTAGCAAAGAAGGTTCACAAGGTAAGATCTTGACTCTGAAATAAAACCAAGTTAAAAAAAAAAAAACAATTTTTCACATGTCTAATATGTACATTTGCATATTTAACCTCCAGGACAATCCAGAAGAAGCAGAAAAGTTTGTAACAAATGCTTTGAGTAACCTGAAGACTACAATGAACGTTACGGAACCAGTACAGAACACAGACCTTATTGTAGAGGCTGTAGTTGAAAGTATGAAGGTCAAACAGAAACTGTTCTCCAGCATAGACCCGGTAAGAATTCTTTTTGCATCATGTGTTTAGTAATTCAGTATTATGTTATAACCCAATTTGCCTCAGAAAATCAGAGTAAAATTTTCCTTTATACTTTCACATGACAAGCATCTGTGATTATGTAAGGATGTGTATACATATAACAATCCTATCTTGTGTGTAGGAATAATTTACTCTGCATGATAGTTGAAGGTTAATGGCTTTGATGAGCAATGTGAAGGTCCAAGGACCTAAGCCATATGCACTATAGACCCCACAAGTATAACCTGTCTGATGTTTAGGAAAAGGACATTATAAATATTATGGCAATAATACTGAACTGAGTGTTGAGATAATGAAAGCTGCCCAGGTACACTACAGATTAAAAATCCAGTGCACAACCAGGAGGCAGGCCTTCCTAATCTTGACAACAATTTGAGGTAACAGACCTTTGCTGACATGAAAATGGAAATGTGTAAGTTGCCTTTACAGTTTACTGAAGACAAATATCTCTTCTACCCAAAATAAAGTAGTTTGGTTTGCAATGCAATTTATACTTCTCTCAGGATGTTTATATCCAGAACACTTTTGGTTCTTTTATTCAAAGCAATAGTTTTTATGTATTAAAACCCATCATTAGCAATCTGCCAGCAATATATACTTCATGTAATAAAATAAAAAATACAACAGTCCACAGACTTTTCAGCCTACCACACTGCTTATGTGAAGAGCTGCTATAACTGTGTTAGTGAACAGCATTAACATAATCTTAAAAAATAAATTACTATCATCATATTTGTTGTCATCATCATCATCATCATCACCACCATCATCATCATCATCATCATTGTCGTTGTCGTTGTCGTCGTCGTTGTCATCTGTCATTACAGCTTCAAGATAAACTTGTCCATTTGCTGAAGTAAGCACCATGTCAAGGAATTTGGAGGAATGGAGGTGCAGCTTCATGCATTCTCAACCTTGGTACCAAATGGAGGTCACTGGTCAGCTTCACATTCTGGTCACCTGACCTCCAAAGAAGGACCCCTCAATACCAATTTAAAATGAGATTGGGTGGACCCTGCAGCTTATCTGGATGTTGTGGACAACAGAACAATCACTTGTCCCTCTAGGATTCAAATTCCAGTTTCTTGTCCATCCTGTAGTCTGGTCAGTATAATGATTTAGATATTCCAGCTAAACTGTGAAACTTTAGCCCAAATCAGTAAACTGTGAATTACTTTCAGACAAAACAAACTTTACATTGCAGTTCGGTGTGTTAAAAATGTGAGTGGAAATTTTGACTTTGTACAGGTAAACACCATAAGATATACATGAACAGATGAGTCATAGAATTATGTAGTGCTAAGCTTCAGTATTTGGCTGTTTTGCTGCTGAAAAGAAAGTGTACAGTACCCACTAGACAGGAAGCTGAGTTTCTGCTGAGGCTGTTCTGCAGGTGGTAAGGGAGGAGTTCCTGCTTCTGCTGCAGTTTGACCACTCATCATGCCAGTAACCAGCATTATTACTAAAATGATTATCACAGACCATTTCAAAATATATTATTAGATAAGGCAATTTTTTCAGAAATATGATTATGAAAGCAATTTTGTAATTATAGTTTACATTCTAAAATATACAACCATTTAAAGTAAATTCTCCGGAAAAATGTGAAAATTATGCAAGCAAAGCTGAAGTGAACCTCTCTTGATTTGCAAGCATGGCAATTTCTTCTAACCTAGTTTCCTGTTTTCTTGTACTTTTTTTTTTTTTTAGATAGCACCTGAACATACAATTTTTACTTCAAACACCTCAGCACTTTCTATCCAAGACATTGCTTCTGTGACAGAAAGGAAAGACAGATTTGGTGGTTTGCACTTCTTCAATCCTGTTCCTGTTATGAAACTGCTGGAGGTAAAATGTAACAAAGTTAAACAATTGTAACTTAAAATATTGCAATAAAATCTTATTAAAACATAATGAATAGGCAGTCTAAAACAAACATAATTGGCATTCCTTGTGACTACATGAAATGGGGGGGGGGAGGATGTTTAATATTCTATTCCTTCTATTACAAGTGTGCATACTGTGCAAGCTGGCACATGCAGTAATGCTGCTGCCTTGTATTTTGGAGATGTCTGGTTCCATTCTTGGCAGGAATATTTGACTGTCATGACCGACATTTTCCGTGGTTTTCCTCAGTCCTCCAGACAGATTATGTTACAATATCTTGAACCAAGCCACGCTTTCTTCCTTCCTTCTACATCCTTTCCAATGCATCATTTGCCAGTCATCCTACGATTAAACACTGGAGAATCTTGACCAAACCATCGGGCTTGCTTATTCAAAACCAGTTAGTGGTTTTAATCTGAATAAACTGTTCTTCTTATTATTTATTTGTAGAAATTAGTCATGCCATATTGTGAAATAGAAGTAGCATTATATTTGAAGACCAAAGTAATTTCAATATTTTCTTAAAAGTGTGAGTGATCAACACACATTGTATTAATTTGAATTTTGCCATCCCTGTGTTTAAAATACCAATAAACAATCACATATTATGCCCAACACAAAAATCTGTTTGTTACAATATAGCTACATGTTTTGGTCCAGTATGTGAGCCATTATATTATATTATATCCTATTATATTAAGCCCAGTGACCCATTCGATATGTAGAATCTCATGGATGGAACTTTTAAACTTTCATGATCTCCGAAGGGCACACAACTTTCAATTCTTGGTGGAAACAATGAAGACTCTTTTCAACCATTATCAATAAATATGATGAAAATAAATTAGGCTTATTGCCTAGAAATCCTAGTGCACAGTCCACATTGCCATTTCTTCAGCAGGTCATTGTTAAAAATTGACTCATTTCTGTCCCAAGTTCATTTCAGCGGTTTATTGTAGTGACAGACTTATTTGTCAAGGTAATCCGTACTCCAGAAACATCTGATGACACCTACAAGATGATGATGACCTGGGGTAAGGCTATTGGGAAGACAACAATCACGTGTAAGGACACCCCTGGCTTTGTGGTCAACAGGCTGCTTGGTCCATACCTATGTGAGGCTATTAAAATGGTGGAAAGAGGTGAATACTTGCAGTCAACAATTTTTGCAAAGAAATTATTTCTAGAATTTTATATTACTGTAGCTGTGTAGTACAAAATTGAAACCAGAGAAGAAAATTAATGCTTAGTTTACACAATGAGTTTTCATTCTGGGAAGGAATAAGTAGGCTGAAGAGAGATTGGTTATGTAAATTTTGCAATAAATACGGTTTAAGTTGAGGATGGAGGGGGGGTGGGGGTTGTAAATGTGTTGAGAATATGACATGTATAATTAAAGCTATTATGTCCCAAAGGCTGGACATTCACAAAATTAACAAAGGACACTTTTTTTTGCTGTAGTGGTTCAGAAAGATAACAGTAAATTTTTACTGACTGATCTGACACAAAAGTGATTGTTTAGCATGACACAAAATGTCATAGGCACTTGTGGAAGATTGTAGTATCTTGAAGAAGGGAAAATATGTTAGGAAAAAAGAAGAATTTTCTTTTCATTTTCTGCCAAATATTGTACAGAGATAAATTGTGTGTGTTAATAGGTATACAATGTAAGCTCCATTGTTCTGAATGTTCAAGGGTTCTGGGATGTTGACTGTCAAGATAGAGGCACTATGATCCTTCAATATATTGTGAAGTACTCTTACTCTGCCAGTGACAAAGTGGAACATTCCAACAGATCTGAGTCTTCCACAACACTGCTGTGAGAACCTCCAGACTCACACTCCTGAAATCTGCTTTAACTCAGACTGTTGGAAAGTCAGTTTTATTGAAATATGTACAAAACACTCTAAAATCATTTCATCAGAGTAGTTTGTTTCTTGTCAACATAAAAACAAAAAATAATTAACTTTCTTCAAACATATGATGAGCATCCAATTGGACATATTTTATGTGGTTGAGATTTTAACTGTGTTAAATCTATTTGTGACAGGTGATGCAACTGTGCAGGATATAGACACTGCCATGAAACTTGGAGCTGGTTATCCAATGGGCCCATTTGAATTGCTGGATTATATTGGACTTGACACACATAAGTCTGTTGCAGATGGTAAATTCAGTTTTCCTAGCCTAATTACCAAGAATGAAGTGCCGAAGTGTGACAATGACCACTCAACATGGGTGGCACAGCTAGGATTTTTGGCACCAAGGGCAACTAATCATAATGTCTGCCCTTAACAGAACTTATGAACTTTATAACAAACTACAATTACATATCACAATTCTTTTTGTTTGACTTGATAATTAAAAATATGCTGAGTGCTGAAAATCAATTTCTTTATTCAGAATAGTCATTATGTCGTTCAATTTGTGGCCCCTCTGACTCTGTTGCCCAGAGTGGCTGTGGCTGTGAATGAATGAATGAATGAATGAATGAATGAATGAATGAATGAATGAATGAATGAACCACACATCCCCTTTCTGCCACACAGCCATACACAGCTATGCTGGGAGCTGTGCCTCCAGTCCCATATGCTTTTATGACATGGTGCACAGGAGCAAATTTGCATTAGGCTTACTTGGTTTTTGGCTTTTGTCCATTAACTAGTGTTCCAAAAACATCACAATGTTTGAGAAATCAGATCTTTTCTTTTCTGCAGCTATTCAGTTGAGTGTGATAGAAAGAACTAAATTGAATCTCTGGACAACCTATTTTAGTTCAACTACTTCCAGATACTATAGACAGTATTGTGACTATACCATGGGCTAAATATCTGAGAAATTGTGGTTTGATTACTGGCAAGAGAAAGAGATCTTTTTCTTCTCAAAAGCGCCCAGACAGACTCTGGATTTCACCCAGTCTCCTATTCAGTGGGTACCAAGGGATCATTCCCTGGGAGGTAAGGCAGCCGTGGTGTGAAGCTAACCAATCACCCCCACCTGGTGTTAATGTTGAAAATGAGTGGAGTTTTTACGTCAACTTCTCCACATGCCTGCGTGGCAGACACAGGAACAGTTTTAACCTTTACCTGGTTTCGTCAAGTGAGAAAACAAAAAGACAACAAAAATATTGGTACTACCCATGAAGAAGTAACATGAAAGGAGACAAAGAAGTCAAAACTAGTAGCATTAAATGAAACCAAGGATCCAACCTACAAACACTGATTCAGAAGTAACACAAAATTAAATTTATACTGTATTACCAATCTACCATCTACATTCAATGGTGCCTACTTATGCAAAGGAATAAATAAAGACAAACATTTAGAATCTATGAGATTCTACTGGTCACTGGCTTTCCCCATTTCTTGTAAAATTTCTTGCTGAGCTTATGAATCCATTTCAGCAAAATTTACAGACTAAGCAACATATGTTGTTGTCATAGCCTTCTAGAATTACCGCTATTTTACATTCTTTTATTAGACCTATGGAGATGTTGTGTTTACAGAGTTCAGTGGGTTATCACAACAATATGTTTTACTGCTGATTGTGATCTGTGATATTTCTACGCATGGCTTCAATAGTTTATTAATGGTCACCATCAGAGCGAAAACTAAAATAAAATCTTCACAAAACTGCCATGTTGTTATTTTATATTTCACAAAAATTACTACACATAAGTTGCATAATTTTCAAAGAAATATCCTCAGATATCATTGAGAACCCCAAGGTAAACTGGAGTCACATCATTCCTGCCTCACAAATTTGCATATCTGACATGTTTTTATTACTGATCATAGGAAATTTAAAATTATGGCATTTGGTGTCCTTTAGTGGCAAACATTAATAACAAATATCATAAGAATAGGTTAAATGGCTTAAAAATTGAGATGTACATACACATGCTCACACCTAGAACATGGTGATGTCAAAGCCTGCTTTTTTCCTTTTTTAGGAAGGAAAGTAGACTAAAAATCGAGACTGTAATGGGCACAGATTGTTGATTTCTATATAAACCCTAACATATGAGTGATCACTATAGTCAGTCGTTTGTTTCAGGTTGGTACAAGAAGTTTCCGAATAACCCTACATTTAAGCCAAGTGCAATTGTGGAGGATATGGTGGCAAAAGGAAAGCTGGGTGTCAAGTCTGGAGAAGGATTTTATAAATATGATAAAACTTCCAAACTGTAATATATGAAGGAAATATAATCCAGTGAAAATGCATATATATTAAATAGGCTGTTAGAAGCCAAATAAGAACTCTTATGTACGAAGGCCAAATCCTGTCCATGCAGAACTCTCAAAATTCTACACTAAATTTTCCACTAATATCTTAAAGTGCTGATTTTCTTTCCATTGTTTACTCCCCAACGACTGCCTGTTAATTTACCCAGATATCAGGCATTTAAGACTCTGATGGCAAAAATAAATAAGAAGGTGAAAAATAATAACAGAGCAGTAATATGGTAGTTATGTAAATATTGATGGAAACTTTTATAAAGAGAGCATTAAAATTTTTATAGTGGAAGATTGGAATGGATAAGCAGTGTCATGCTCAACATTCTTTTTTGTTTATTGTTACTGGACAAAGTGTGCAAACATAAACCAAAAGCTGAAAAATAATATTTATTAAAATGGATTTTGCTCCCTATAATACCAGCACTTGCAACAACCACAAACACATCACAGTGGCAAACATTCAAACACGTTGGAATTTATCTCAGAAGCCTGCTTTTTCTCATAAACAATTTTGTGTTGCCATGTCACATGCCAGAAATGGTTGTAATATCAAATTCAAGAAACAGACAATTCAAAAACAGTATTAAATGATGGCAGGTTTGTAAATCAAAATGTTGTTTATCCTGAAATTTTTTTATTAGTAATATAATTTCCATGTAAATAAAATGAAGTTGTATATGCCTTTTCTGGCTTGTTAGTCTATGATTGATATTTTTTATTTGATCATGAATAAATAATATTTTATTACATTTGCCACTTAGTTATTTCTGACACATTTACACACTTGTAATAAATATAAATCAAAATAAGAAACTTTTGTAACTGGAACTGAAGCCTTCTTGAGAGGGCAGGAATATGGACTGTGAAGCTGACCTCTAGTCTTAGTGTAACCTGAAGGTCTAAAAAACATGGAAAAATCCACCATGATTTGCCTCTGTGAAGCTGTGTACAGCTATGTCGCAATGGGAGTGTAACAGACACAGCGACACAACTAGGCTTTTGGCGGCCAGGGTGTGTAACCACAGTGGCCACCCCTAATCAGAAGCCATGGAAATTACAATTATTTATTGAATTTCCTGCTATTTTTCTCAATATTTTAAAAATTGCTGAATACAGAAAATCAAAATTTTCCACTTAAAATATTCATTTTGCTGCCTACTTTGCTGCCTGGGGCAGCTGCAACTCTGGCTCCCCACTAGCTGTGCTCCTGGACACATGCACTTTCAGTGGCAAAATGTATTGGAAAAATAATCTCAACTCTTTACTCCTATAAACCCCACAATAGTAAGGGGCAAAATTTGGGGTTTTGACAGTGGTGACTGAACAGACTGCTTTTTCTGGTGACTGGGATATTCCAAATCCACAAAACAATAATTGAAACATATCTGATAAATCTTTGGAAAGTGTGGCAAAATTCATGTAGTTGGGGAAAATAATGACCAAAAAAAATGCATTCATGAATGAATTAAGACCAGATTAATTTAGAAGATACTTACTACAGTTCAGTTCAAAATGTTTGTCTTTGTATCTAGTGTCTAGAAACATGAAGACTAAAGCGTACAAAACTACAATTTCACCTGCTATTCTGTATTGGTCCAAGACTTGGTCAGGCCTGCTAACTGAAGAACATAGGCCAAGAAAGTGTAACGAGAGGGTGACAAGCAAAATATTTGAGCTTAAGAAACAAACACCCAGAGGCACTAAAATTACTTGTTGAGGAGCTCCATGAATTTTATTCATCATCATGTACTCTATATATTTTTTGGGTTATGTAAATCAAGGGGAGAAGGTGGGGGGGGGGGAAGTTTGGTATGCATGGGGCCAATCTATGGAAAACCTGAAGAAAATAATCTACTACAAAGACATTAGCATAGATGGGAGAATTTACTGTATTAAACTGGTTTACAATATGATATACTAGTGGGATTTTATAAAAGCCATAATGAAACCTTGGGCTTCTCAAAGGGTCAGGAAATTCTTGGCTATCCTGAAAGAACATCAGTTTCTAAAGAAGAAACTGGTTGGCTAACATAGGCCTGTACATACGCATAAAACATTATAGTCAGAAAGTGTTAAGGGAAGAGACTACTTGGAAGAACTAGGTGCAGATGGAGATCACTATACAAGTTAATCCTCAAAGAATTAGTATGAGTGTATGGATTGGGTTCATCTGGCTTACAAAATAGGGCAGTGAAAAACTCGTGTAAGCATGAGCAACTTGGGTTTTCTGTAACAGGTGAAGAGTTCTGAAAGCAGCTGAGTAGCTTCTCCAGGACAGACGTTCCATCTTGTTATGTACCGGCCAGCACACTGTTCTGGAAGAAGGTCATGTCTGTTAGGGAGTTGGCATTGCATGCATCAGGCTTGATTATAACGACACTGTCTGAATGCAATGCGTCTTGCCCAAAAAGTGAAGTTCTTTTGGTCTCTGCTGTACCCTCATGGAGTGCCGCTGTGTCTTCAACACAACAGTTCATTTTAATGCAGTTACAATCACAAATTTTTCTCTTATTGGTATCCTCACCCTCTTCGCTGTTGTTATGTCAAATTCAAGAACAGTTTTTTTCCACTCCACTTGCAGCCAAGGGCTGCAGGGAGAATAAGGAAGGGTAGTGTAAGATGACACCGCAGGGGGTCCATTCACAGGCAAAGCACCCTCATCCCCTGGGCCTTCTTTGACCCAACCCTTTTGTGCACACATATACGAAAATAAACGCCTTTTGTCGAAGATCTTGTTACAAAATTTTCGGCAGAGAAAGAATGGAATATGTATTGAATTAGAACCGTCTTTCTCCGCTCCTTCTTCATGACGTCACCATCTTGTCAATAACCGCAGGGCGACAATGCGAGGCATATGCAGAGGCCTGACAATGAACCAACGGGACTGCTGCTCTAAAAGGCTTCCTTTACCTGCAATAAGTGTGGCTGATCCAAAATATTCACCCTTAGACTTCATACAAGCAATTCAACGTCTCTATTGTGCCCGAAACCTTCCTCAAAATCGTCTACGGGAAGTCATGTGAGTACCTACGTCACACTGCTCTGAACGTTTGTCAGTGATACAAATATTGCTATTTAAGTACTTTTATTTTTGGGAAAATCAGAAGGCCATAAGGGTCCAAATAGGGCGAGCACGTCGAATGTCCCTAGAGGGAATTATTGTTTTATTTTCCTGCTAGAAATGTCGTGTCGTAAGTATTAATATCATGATTCAAAATCTAACAACCCGGCCACGATTGATTAATGTGAGACGAATATTCTGCCATTTGTGTTTAGGAAATCGAAAATAGGACGTTCAGGTTTGTGTCCCGGACGTTCACATTTTAAGTCCATAATTGCTTTGATTATCAAATAAGCAAAGCAGCTTCAATTTTTTACATTGTTTTAGGGAACTGCTTCTTATACTTCCACTGCAACATTTTGACTGTGGCAGCCGTTCTGACGAAGGCTAAGAATACGGCCTTCTGGATGTGACGCCGTGTAGATAGGTATATGGGTAAATAACTACCACAGTACACGCCTGTGCATCCCAGAAACGTAATTATATTACACATACCCTCATGAAAGTCACAAAGTCATCAATTTTTAATTTTGATAAAATTCAGTATAGCTAATAAAATTTTAAAGTCCTACCAGAGAGTAAAAGTAAGACGGAGAGATACACCTACAGGGTCTACACGTAAATAGAGAGGCAGATACACAGAGAGGTGGATCAAAATATATTAGACTTACAGCCAGGTGGAAAGGTAAGATACAGACAAATAAATAGACGGATGGGTGGATAGAAGGATGGGTGGATGGATGGATGGATGGATGGATTGATAGATAGATAGAGGGATTGACAGAAGAACAGATAGATAGATAGATAGATACGAAGTTAAAGTCTCATACAGAACACGTCTACAGCAACATTACATGGTTAGGAAACGTGATGATTGTTATCTCTATCTATCCTCATTTGAGGGGTGGATACAGAACAAAACACCGTTGTATACGCAAGCTGTTGGCGACAACAGGTCACTTCCGGTGCATTGCCATTTTGATTCATTACGAAATAATAAATCCTGTCCAGGTTGTGGAGAATAAATATTCCGGTATAAGAATTAAAGGAGGAAGACGCAACAATGCCTGTTTGGAAGTTTGTTGTAGCAAGGGTGAACTAAGTCCACTGTAAATTTTTCTATAGTCGACACCTATTATGGCTGCTTATGTTTGTAAAGTAAGCAGAAGCGATAGAATTTTCTTCGATTGTAGTGACCTGTGGACTGCAATAGTGCCAAATTTCTTAAATTGCAGTACAACCAGTAATCGATGAATGGGGTACATAGGTCTAAGAACCTTCTGAGGTATAGTGTGGGAATGTGGCATGGATTCGACTGACTCAGAATAAGGTCTAGTGGCAAGTTCTTTGGAACATGACACTGCACGTTCGGATTTCATAACAGATGAGCAAATAAGCTACGACATGTGTCCTAAGGACATCTCCGCCAGAGGGGTTTTGATTCATAACGGGAAGCACCACTTTCAAGTCTCGAATGGGAGGACAGTGACACCAGCTGAGGGGGCTCACTCCTTTCAACTGCCCCTCCAAAACATTTTCACAATACACTCTCGGTAAATGAGTTGATGGTTAATCGTATTAATAACATACCGAAATTACTTAATTATTAGCACCTTAAAACAGGCAACAACAATTTCCGTATTTTCTACCTCGTAACAGCTAGTTTTGTGTCTAGGAAGTGTGTCATCCCCGTTGTGTGTGTGAAACTTGGAAATTGTATACAGTCAAACACAACTGTGTCACATA
>Ga0123352_10002812_pt1 | contig 24698 bp, 6 predicted proteins | sample TergutLab28metaG_FD_89700 | JGI IMG/M metagenome (GOLD analysis project Ga0123352, IMG submission 89700) | Labiotermes labralis P1 segment gut microbial communities from Petit-Saut dam, French Guiana - Lab288 P1 | ecosystem: Host-associated > Arthropoda: Insects > Digestive system > Gut ...
CTTTACAGCCCACAAGGAAAGAGAACAATTGGGAGACCAAAGAAACGATGGAGAGAACAACTGTACCTCTGGAGACGGAACGGGCCAAATGGCCCAACCCTGGATGTTTATGATGATGATGATATATATATATATATATATTTCAGTCTGCCTTGTTATCTCTATGTCGTTCTGAACTGCGTTAATAATACGGGTAGTGGAAAATCTGCGACTTCTAGAACACTGTGCTCTATGTCCAAGGTGTAATTAACGCCAGGAAACAGTTATTTTTCGGAGTGTTATAAGTAGTTGTCGCGCTGGTCAAGAAATTCCCCGCATGTTATGGAAACTGAAAGTTCATTACCATGTCCTTGTGGGTCCACCACTGGACACTATTCTGACCCAGAAGAATCCAATTTACTTATTTCTACATTATTCCTTTAACGTTTATTGTAATACCCCCTCCTTGATTATCTTCCTTTTAGGTTTCACAACCAATTGTTTTGTATCAGACATACTTCAGAAGCATAAATTCTGCGTTACAACACAATGGTTAGGTAGAAGGAAATGTGCATTTTCCTCAGGTATATGTGCCCCATATTTCAAGATGATTTTGGAACGGAGTTGATTTATTACGTTAATACATTAACATAATATCCATTTTAGTATATAAAAAAGTAAATATTACGATAGGTAGATTCGTATTTTTGCATGTTGCTGTGCATGAGATTGTTAGTTGGTCTCTTACACTGAAAGGAAAACATACTAGGGCGAAGGTTTATCTCAGTAATTAACCAACTTGATGCACAAATTTTTTTTGTACAATAAGTTTATTTCATGCCTCTACATGTTTCGAGCACATGTGCTCATCATCAGGAGGTCAAAATTGCATTACACAGCCTCTGGTATCATCACACCTATAGGTGTGATGATACCAGAGTCTGTTCAACAAAAAATTTGTTCATCAAGTTGGTTAATTACTGAGATAAATATACTGAGATGCACGGTCAGCAAAACGTCAAAATAGGGTGAGGGTGTTTCGAAACAGAGTGTTGAGGAAGATATTTAGATCTGTGGTAGATGAAATAAGAGGGGGATGTATAGTGAGCGGCTTCCTGATTTTTATTCTTCAGTGATCAAATCGCAGAAGATGAATTTCGCCGGCATTTGACGAGTATGCTGGACAGAAAAATGCATACAGCGCTTAAGTAAATTTATCTGAAGTTTTGAGACCACGTCGAAGGCCTAAGACATAGCTGGGGTCATAACATTAAAATGAATCGTGAATAAATAGGGTGGGAGGTATATGGACATATTGCGGGTTCTTGCCAACACGGAAACGAATCTTCGGGTTCCGTACAATGCGCGGAAAAACTTGAATGGCTAGGGACGTATTAGTTCCTCAAGAAGGACTCCGTTCTCTGCAGTGGGTGAGGTAGGCAGGGAGGTAATGTTTTGTTCGCTAATACACCAAATATGTAGCAGGCGTTACAAGACAATCTTCAGCACTGGAAAGCTACTCCGTTCCTCGGTAGGTTGCTTATCGTTACAACTAAATTTTAAAAACAACTACGGTGTAATGAATAAAATAACATACATATCTGGGAATACACGATAAAACATTGGCAATGTAAATGCACAGATAAAATAAAATATAAACACATGTGAAGTAATTACACTTATTTTTCACGCAAAATCAAGTCAGTATTTTGACTATGAGATTTATATACATAATACTTGAAAGTTAGTGTCCTGCCTGCCTGTCTGTCTGTATTTCTGTCTGTCTGTTACAAATGAATTTCATTAATGCTCTCAGAAAAATAACTACTGCCTATTATGATAATCGTAATAAACCTATTGATATCTTTGTGGGCGAAATTCAAAGATTTAGTATTCTTTAACGGCTTAAAGGTAGACAAAGACAGCAAAATATTTTTACCTAAAGAAATTAATTCTCATAAGCACATAGACAGATGCATGTACTAGAAAGGTAAATCAGCAAAACTACCTACAATTATAAATATTTGTTCAGGGAATAAAAAATAACACTTTTAATCCACCTTGTCACAAAGGATACAAATACATTTATTATTTGATAACAACCAGAGCCATTGAATGAATGAATATTAAATTAATGTAAATGAGTACAATCACACCCGAACTGCTGTGTCGATTTTCGAAATGTACAGATAGACAAGCGCGAAAACATACACTAAGAAGGTTCTGTAATAATTTTCATAGTGCCTTGGAATACAAGTTGGAAAATTATCTCCCAGAAGACATCACCAGTGTTCAGAATTCCCCAATATACGTGTATAAACGGGGTAAGCATCACTTCAGAGCGACTACTAATTTTCAGAATCTCCTAGGGCACAAACGCCACGACTATAAACGGATCCAGTTTCAGTTACCAAACGGAGAGAATTCTGGTCTAACACGTTTACTGCGTTTGCGAAATATAGGTTTGGGTTCTTCATGTTCGGTTACCTGCTGAAAAACGCTATAGATATTTGGGTTCCGTAATCACCTAATTTACTTTCTAAGCAGATATTGTCTTTTTCGAAGGTAACACACTTCATCGAGTTTCAGATCTCTTTGTGTCTCTTACTGATGCACGAGCACCGTAAAGCACGCACGCACGCACACGCACACGTATGGATACACGCACAAGGAAGAGCAGGAGCAATACGACAGGATGTGTAAAAATTGTATTCCCTATAAGCTCGTCTTCAGTTTGCGTATATTAAGCAATGATATTTTTTCTTTGAGTTCCAGACGCAAGCTGCAATCTGCAGTTCCACGTCCTTGAATTTAGAATGTGCAGAAATCCAAATCCGTACATCGGTCACGTATATTTCTGCTTTGCTTTTATTGTACACATGCAGATGTCACGTACGGATCCTTCGTTTGTTTGACGACGCTTTTAAACATACGTAAGCCTTACAGTACATGTATGTAACAAGCAAGTAACGTTTAGACTTGCTTTTAACTTGCTTAAATAAGAGGTGGTCTTGCTATGTTTAACATATTTTGACTGTGTTTTTGTAATATGCATGGAAGGATCCCATTTTTGGGCGTGTTTGCAAAATTGCGAAAAGCGACTCGCTCTGTCGTGTTTGTCCTTCCGTCTGCCTATCCACGTGAAAGAACTAGGCTTCCACTAAATGAATTTTAATGAAATTTGATATTTGGGAATTCTTCCAGAACCTGTCGAGAAAATCCAGGTTCCATTCAAATCTGACAAGAATAACGGATACTTTACGTGAAGACCGATGTAAATTTATGTCAGTATCTCGTTGAATACTTTTTGGAATGATAAATGTTCCAGACGTTGTGGAGAAGATCAAAACACGCATTCTATGTTCAGTAACCTTTTCCCGAAAATTGTGCCTTTTTATGAGATAATGTGGAAAAATATGGTAGAGCCCGACAGGCCACAGATGACACTACTGGGCATGCGATATTCATGCCTGATAACTAAGGCAAGACACATTCTTATAATGTGTAATACTTGTTGCTTTTTCGTGACAGCAAACGCGTCTCAATATTACATTGTGCGTAGACCGTCTGTCTTGTGAGGTTAGTGGCTACGAAATGACGTATCGTCATGTGCGGAGTAGAAGCTGTTGCGTCCGTTTGAACAGACCTGTTGCAAGGCAACATAAACAGCATTTCACGGTGCAATTAAGCAGACTTGTTTCTTGCCTAGATTTAAAACTCATCCCCCCTAATTCTAATTGGCCTCCAGTGCCTGTCAGGACTTAACGCGTGCTGAAGTGGCTATCACACCCATTTCGTATTTGAGATGTCTCGAGTTAAATTTTTTGCTCAGAAATTAGTAATACAGACAAAGTAGATTCGTTAATTGAATCCTTTTGTGTAATGCCGAGAAGTATATAAAAAAAAACGCTAAGGGTGCCTCGGACTGTCGTCAAGCCTCTTGAAACCAACTACCAGTCACTTTATTGACAAGTGTTGTAGCTTTTTGTTACGCCTGTCGAATCGATCCCGGCTGCTTGTGCATGCAGTGTCCTCGGTGTGCGAGACGTGATATTGTTCGTCTTTTGTCATCTTTCCCATATACGGCCGGCATCGACATGCCTGACGAAGTGCTATGTGTGTTTCTACTCCACTGGAGTGATCATAACAGGTGGTGCGACGAAGCTGCGAGACCAAGACGCAAATACTGTTATCTGTTGCTCTACTTTACAACATCCGCGTGCTAGTTGGACGTGCGATAACAACTCTGCCTTATCAGTCCAAACTGCCTTCGGAGGCCTATGTTTGTTGTATCGGGAGCCGGGCGAGCTCGTTGCGCGTGTGACAACGAACTAGACGACCGTGCATGGTTCGGTTACCGGCAGAGGCAAGAGTTTTTGTCTCCCGCTATGCTTCAAGATCGATTCTGGGTCCCAGCTACACTGTCGTTAAATGGGTAAAGTGGGCTTTTTCCCCAAGGGTAAAGCAGCCGGTGATGAAGCTGACCTAGTGCCCACGTTAAGAATGTGTTTCCACTCTTCTATATTCCTTCATGGATTGATGCTCTATGTCTTGTTTAAACTTATTATTCCAACGGATTTGATTCACACAGTTTTGCCACGAAATATTTAACGATTTTAAAGGTTTAAATATTTTTTCCAAGGCTACTTCATCAATAGATTTGTGAAATTGGAGATTTTTTACGGAGGTTAACATTTAGGTTAGCCTATCCCGGTGGCCGCGCGGTCTAAGGCATAGGCTTGCGGCCGACGGCTGGCTGGGATTGCGGGTTCGAATCCCGCCGAGGGTATGTGCGCCTGTTGTGTATGAGTGTTGTGCGCCGTTAGGTAGAGGTCTCTGCGAAGGGGTTAATTACTCGTCCGGAGGATTCCTGCCGAATATGGTGTGTCTGTCCGTGATCGTGAAGCCTCGCCATTGGAAGACCCTGGGCCCCCGTGGGTTTTCGAGCCACGATAAAAAATATTACACTGCGATTTTCTAGAATGTGAGTCCGTGTAGTCTGGTAGGCGGGTAGGTACCAATGTTTCGGTTGAATCTGTTTCCTACGTCTGTATCCTGAACATGGAAGCAGCAGGTTTTCCCAAGACGTCGGTATATAGCGGGAGATACATTGCGCTTAATACCAGAAGACCGTAGACTTACGTTTGTGAATCCTGTAGATGTTAAATTATGAGGGAGGAAAGAATTATGAAATTCTAGTTTATGAGATCCTGTGGCTTCGAAGTTGACTGCCAACGTTTCTGGAGAAACCTGCTGCATTCACCTGCAGGATAGAAATGAATATGGTAGCAGTTTTTTTCCTTCGAAAATACACTAACCACGCCCAAATTTACATTGTGCCGTAACCCAGAAGTCCACAATATGTATTGTGAAACTTCTATATCTAACTTTCAGTGAATAACATAGACAAACGAAGGAAATATAAGACGAAATAAGACACACAGGCTTTGCACAATAGTATGAACTTTGTGGTCCGATGGAGGGTTCGAGATGTGTGGGCAGATGTAGCACACATAGAAGAGGCGAAAAGTGCTTTATAACGAATTTCAATATCAGTGGTTACTTCGTCATGTAGGCGTTATTAGTTACGCTTCTACCAACACAGGAGACTTTTTGTGGGCCACATGCGGTCCGCAAGTTCTCCACTGTTGATCTAGAACTTAACAAAGTGATTATGGCATTTCCTGTTTACTTTCATTGACTTTCGCAGGATGTGGGACCCACTTTCTTTCAGACGCATAACATTCTACATCTCACGAAATCGAATTCACACAGAAGGCAGTTGTGAGTTGAAGAACGGAGCAAAGTTAGAAATCCACAGAGATAAACTACTTCTGGTATCGGAAATGGGGAATTCAGTCCACTGTCTTGCCCTCTTTCTCTGAGATTCACTTTAAGACCAGTTTCCTTCTTAGGAAGAAAAGTACTAGTCTTTTGACGTCACAGTTGTGTTGACGTATGACTCTTTGTCTCCCTTCTTCAGAGTTTGAACCAAGTAACTAATTTCCACGAAGCTTGGTATGAATATTAAACCGTAGGATGTTACTTAGAAATCTTAGGTTATGAATATCTGTCATTCATAACAACATGGCGGACCCGTGAATATGTGGTGTGCGAATTACTTTTCGATCCTGCAATAATTAATGCATGATAATTTAGCTGAAATAATGAGCAACTTTTGCTAATGTATTATATTCGTAGAATGTGATTATAACAAGATGCCGGCAATGCGAATATTTTCTCTGGAACAAGGAATGTGCAATTTGTTGTGGAGTTATATCATCAGCATGCCTCAACAGAATTTTTAATTTAGCAGTGAGAAACACGATAACGGCTCTAAATTTTGAGGTTATAGCAGACAAAATCAATGTACACCGAATTTGTTTTTGAGTAGAAATGCCTTCGAGACAATAACACAAAGTTATTAATTCGAAACATATGCTCTCCTAGAAATAAATGCTGTAGCAAAGTAAGAATTCACTTCTGCTCGGACCTCACGTTAGGGCCCAGTTTAACGTTGCCATTTATGCCTTGATATCCCTTTAGATTACTGACGAAAATTTTATATGCCTTCTAATGCATCCTATACTCGTCATTCATGTAAAAACTTTACCTTTGATAATCCGAGCAATGTTTGGTAAAGTTTACGCATTATGAACACTTAAGTGTGTACTTTTCACCAGCCTTCTATTACTTCGTCAGTATTGTTGCTTTTTAAGGCGCTTAACATGTCTTACGTACGGATAGACCCCCTTTAGTTAGTGAGAAATTAAGAATCTTAGTTACAGTCACTTAAGGATTCTTTAGTCTTATATAGGAAGTAAGAGAAATTCGAGTTGTCTTTCTTGTTAGATGGAAACAGGATCTCTGAATGTTGAACAATTTAAAAGACTTTAAATCGGCAATTTTACGAGCCTGTATTCGCATATACTCATTACAACGGCAATTCTTCTTTGTCATAGACGTTTGGTTAAAACGTTTATCTGGAAAATTAAAGAGGGCTGTCCTTGGGGCCTGCAGAATTTAACAGATAAATTACACACTGAAGCGCAAAACAGTAATAAAATTGAGCTTAATTGCGATTTGTACTAAAAGGGGATCGATGGTTTAAGTGCAATATATGTGGGGTTTATACATCAGACAACAGTGACTTACTTGCGCTGTGCACACAAAAATCTCGGGCCAGATGATGTAGAGATCGGTTTACCAACTGACATCTCCTCGATTTATATTTTTTTAAAGTCTCTCCTGGAAAATTATGGAAGCTTACTGCAAAACAGACGTCGATTTTCACCTCTAAAATGTCTGTAAATTCTTTATTTACAGTTACACTAATTACGAAGCTGAAATAGCTTCTTTAATAAAATAAGGAACAAATGACTATCATCGTAATCATCATCATCATCATCATCATCATCATCGTCATGTTTCGTTCCCCTTATCACTTTCTAGTCCAGAGGTGTCGGTTTCCAGCTTTTGCTTAGACGCAGGCTGTGCTAACGAGTTGTCTGTGATTTTACTCTTTCACTCCAGCGCTGAGAGAGTAACAACTCTTTAATACACTTTTTTTATCTCAGTAATTAACCAACTTGATGCACAACGTTTTTATTTTACAATAGGTTCATTTCATGCCTGTACATGTTTCGAGCACCATATGCTCGAAATATGTAAAGGCATGAAATAAACCTATTGTAAAATAAAAATTTTATGCACAAGTTGGTTAATTACTGAGATAAATATACCGAGATGCACGGTCAGCAAAACTTAAAAAAAAAACTCTTTGATACACGTCCTTCTGCTGTGCGTTAGTGCCATCCGGGGCGTAAACACCACGTATTCAATGCAGTTGCTAGATATGTTAACTACAGTCATTAAACCATTGTTCTTACTAAATAGTCAACACTGCATTCTTCTGGAGGTACGCCAACGTGTTTGGTAGACAGGTAGTAAGGTTTGGAGGTCCTACATTCTCCATCTTTATTTCCTTTACCCTGAAGATGGAGGCAGCAGTTTTCGCCATACCTATCTCCTAAAGTTTATGGCATTACACTACAGAAGATATAAAAATGTCACTTGTTTTTGTGAGAACCTTACTTCTTAGATTCTGATTTAGATTATTATTACCGGGGTGCTGAAGAGTCCTTAGCATGACCAAGAAAGAAACAAGCTCGGAAGCATGTCAGGGACGCGCGCGATTTCAACAAAATCGAGACGCGAACTGTCATCAAGTTTCTTTTCCAACAAGGCAAGGCGCCGAAGGAAATTCACACCATTCTGACAGAAACATTAGTTTGTTCCCTTCCTGATCGGACTAAGGACTTATCAGCACCCCTGTATTATTATTATTATTATCATTATCATTAATTATGTGTTTTTACCTGCGACTCTACTGCCAAGTTATAATCCTTACCAAATTAAACCAGTAAACTGCTCACATACTCAGGACGGATCTTCGTCATAATCGCTACAAATGACTTCCGCGTAACATAGACTCGTACCTACCTGTTTAATGAGATGCGTTCAATTGACAGGTTGTTGTGTCCCTTTCTATCCATCATTTCACTACTCGTTGTGATACAGTCACGTGATTCTTCTCCATCATACTGAATAGAGTTTATGGAAATAACTTTCAGAAACTCATTTTTCTCACAGCAGGCATATAGACACACAGCACTGAGCTAGAAGGGCACATCACATGTATCACGCAGGTCACCTTTGACTTTCGACCTCTCATTTCAGTAGCAACTCCTTGAGCCATCTACTATGATAGAAATCCTGGTCCGGCTGTTACCATCAAAGTGTTCATTACCTCCATATTACACCACGTACTGTTTTCTGTTAAGGATGACTAAGTTGAAATTCTCTTGTTTCGACAGCAAGAAACCTCTCACGTCCTAGGCACTTCTGAACTTTAAACGGGTGGAGGTGGTTAATTATTTGGTTTTCGGTTAATTAAAACACAGCTTCAACCACTACGTTTGTGTGGAAATGAATGAGAAATATTACAGGTGTCGCTTTTATTGTGCCTCTCAGCACAGCACGGCAACTTTGTACATGGAAAGTCTGCATCCTGTGACACTTTCCTTGTCAAGAGACACGAAAAGGAAGAAAGAGCCTATACCACGTACTTAGCATGATTGAAAATGAAAATTCGGAATGAATTAAAAAGGAAGTGATCTTACTCAATGTATGTTATTTTCCCAGCATGTGATTGAAAGAACCGAACGGTATTACGAATTGCTAAAGACGAACACACTGTAGGTGGAGGTGAAAGGTCTCTCCAAAACACCCCGTCACAACCCAGAAGACCCGGTCTTAATAGAAGTATTACTGCAACTTCTAGATATGGGTTGCAAGTTTTCCCGATAAGGTATTATCTGCGTATCAGAAAGCATGGCATCGGAATTCACAAGACTGCACTCAAAGTAGGCAGTTTATATTCTGAAGACAGAAGGAGCGTGATCCTGTACACCACTCTACACGACATAGCATACAAAAGACAGTAGTCTTCATTGCATTACTTATTTCCTATATATACAGAGGTAATACATTTTTCCATAGCGCTGGCAACTATTTCGTTGTATACCCGGTGTAAAATCCCAGAAAACGGTAACGTTAGTAGAAGAGGTAGGCTATTCTACTCCGAAAGTATGTATATTCTTGGATGTAAAGGTAAAAAAGGTAAATCAGTCCCATTACAGGCCCGAGGTGCCCAGATGGTTCCAGGAAATTAAAGTTCCCAGATCACGTGACAATGGCCCAGGATGGTGATAAGGTTGTCAGCCTTACGCACCGGTTGCTTTTACCCCCAGGAAATACTCCTGGTACTCATTTCTGTTAGAGGCTGAGTCGACCCCATGGCCATAGTGCGGTCGGAAGGATTATGTAAGTGAAAAATTCCAGTGACACCATTTGGAATCGAACCAGCGATCTTCCGATTTGTAATTTGTAGCACAGCACCTTAACCACTGTGCTAATGCGGTCCCCATATTCTTGGATGTGAATACCAATATTTAAAAGAAACATGTACGTCGAACCTGCAGAAGGAGGCAGCTTTTTCCTCCGAAGTGTTTATATCCACAGAACAACATAGTGTTTGAACACAGAACACGATAAGTACACGCAACACAGCGAAAGCCGAAAGGGCTAGTGGGCTCTGAGCTGATAAATGGCTTGAATGTTGAGCTCTCTCTGTCGGCTAAATAGTTTACTGCCCTGTGTAGTACACAGCCTTCCCTTATCCGGTTCGTATGGAACTCTATAATTATATTAGCAGTTGTCAGAAGATTTATGCTGCTATACCGACAAGTTCAACAAGTAGATTAAGCAAACCGGAGGTGACAAAAACAGCCTGAAGCTTAAGGCTGCTTCCGAACTGCAGTGTGTCAACAAGATATCATAAATTATGTAGTGACCCGAGGAAAAATAATAGATAAAAAGTGTTTGATGTATATGTCTGGAAGTTTCTTACGTTATGGAGAGAATACTGAAACACAATTACAAAAATTATAGTGGAATTAGCTGTCTACTTCAGCTACCGATTTTTTTTCAAAAAGAAGTTGATATTATGTTAGACCGCTGTTAAATGAAATGCCTGAATCGTCGAAATCGACATGACAAAGAATAGAAGACGGATAGTCCCATGTTTTGAAAGATGAAATTACGTCAGACATAAACTGCTGGACACAAAAGGTTCATGCTGTCTTTCAAGATAATTCGTTACCAATAAAATATTGGTTCCTGTTAAAACTTAAATATTTTGCTTCTTTTAAGTCTTCTGTGTAATACATAATCAAGATTAGCAACTACGGAAAAGACGGTCTGAATAAAGAAATATATTTGTACTTGCAGCTTGATATTCTGTTCATAATGCATGAACATGCTTTTATTTACAGACTATTCTTTATACATGTGTTTTAAAAGTTGTGTTTTGTGTCGGAGAGTCTCGTCTTTCCATCCTTAAGTAAAAAACGTCGCATCTGGAAATGCGCCTGTAATTGTATTTTTACCAGAGAAGTTGGATGTAATTGTTATGAAACAAACGATTTTCAAAGTAGAGCTGGTATTAAAATACAGTCTGCCTTTATCGGTAGAATATTCTGGCCATGGAGATGTAGATGGAGGAGCTGTGTAACATTTCATTAGAGGGCCAAGTTCATGTGAAGGTTCAGAGTCTTACGAGAGAGACTCTCAAGATTAGACTTATGGCTTTGTGGGCAGTAGTCGTATATGTATGACCAGTCAGAGGAGATATGTGGGGCATGAAAGAAATAAGACACGTTACGAAATTTTGGTTGGAAATTATGGAGTTAGACTATTACTGGGAAGTGTTAAGCAAGGTGGGTGCGACTTATTAAAATGGATCTTTAAAAATTAGACTACAAAATATAGACTGGAGTTACTGGTAGTGTCTTGTTATGCAGATAACGAACCTGCGGCTACCATAAAGTGCTGGGTATTCCTTAATTAACTAAGCGACTGTTAGCTTCTCAATAACGACATTATTGATTTGATAGTTAAATAAGCCTCATGTTGAGACTGTATCAATTCAGGACATCTAACGGATTATTTTATAAATTAGGAAATAGAAGAAAATTAAAATAAAGGGCGTATAAAAATCTCTTAGTATGTGTGCACATACTCGCCAGTAAGAATGCACATACACAGTAAGAATTATCGATATTCATCTGGATTATTTTTCAGAAATTACGATGCAGTGTCAATAAAAACACTTTATAAGGATATATTTTCAGGTTCCTTCGAATTTTATTTTATAACGATGGTCTGTGCAAGGTACCTTGTAAATGTAAGAATAGACATCCTGTTATCTCTGATTGCGATCACGTCTTATCTGAGTATGTACTGCATATTATTCAGGCCTAAATGTCCCTTAAGATTTGAAAGTATCCAAAAATTTATAAGTAAAAGAACATAACATTTAATTATTAATACTTTTTCCTGAAATTTCATAGGACTTTTCCAGACTCACTGTCCAAAGTTTTGGCTCTTGCACTAGTTCCTGACTGTATCTTGCGCCATCTATTGCATATAACCCCTGCTATGAATGTTGCTTCTTGCGGAATAAAAAATGCTGGATTAACACAACCGTTACAGCCTGGGGAATTCTGCTTACAAAATATGCCTCTTATAAACGAAAATTTGTCAACTATAGGAAGTCAATGGGAGTTTTTTTTTTTGAATGGAAGCATCACGATGTGCTTGTAACGTAGCATAATATTAAATAGTGTACGTCAGCAAAATCAACTTTATTACTCAAGGTAATTATAAGGCTACATGTTTCGACTATAGATTAGTCATCCTCAGGCTTATTTTGTCAATTGTGTCACAAGATGCTATGCACACTTTGGGATCCCAAAGTGTGCATAGCATCTTGTGACACAATTGACAAAATAAGCCTGAGGATGACTAATCTATAGTCGAAACATGTAGCCTTATAATTACCTTGAGTAATAAAGTTGATTTTGCTGACGTACACTATTTAATATTATGCTACGTTACAAGCACATCGTGATGCTTCCATTCAAAAAAAAAAACTCCCATTGACTTCCTATAGTTGACAAATTTTCGTTTATAAGAGGCATATTTTGTAAGCAGAATTCCCCAGGCTGTAACGGTTGTGTTAATCCAGCATTTTTTATTCCGCAAGAAGCAACATTCATAGCAGGGGTTATATGCAATAGATGGCGCAAGATACAGTCAGGAACTAGTGCAAGAGCCAAAACTTTGGACAGTGAGTCTGGAAAAGTCCTATGAAATTTCAGGAAAAAGTATTAATAATTAAATGTTATGTTCTTTTACTTATAAATTTTTGGATACTTTCAAATCTTAAGGGACATTTAGGCCTGAATAATATGCAGTACATACTCAGATAAGACGTGATCGCAATCAGAGATAACAGGATGTCTATTCTTACATTTACAAGGTACCTTGCACAGACCATCGTTATAAAATAAAATTCGAAGGAACCTGAAAATATATCCTTATAAAGTGTTTTTATTGACACTGCATCGTAATTTCTGAAAAATAATCCAGATGAATATCGATAATTCTTACTGTGTATGTGCATTCTTACTGGCGAGTATGTGCACACATACTAAGAGATTTTTATACGCCCTTTATTTTAATTTTCTTCTATTTCCTAATTTATAAAATAATCCGTTAGATGTCCTGAATTGATACAGTCTCAACATGAGGCTTATTTAACTATCAAATCAATAATGTCGTTATTGAGAAGCTAACAGTCGCTTAGTTAATTAAGGAATACCCAGCACTTTATGGTAGCCGCAGGTTCGTTATCTGCATAACAAGACACTACCAGTAACTCCAGTCTATATTTTGTAGTCTAATTTTTAAAGATCCATTTTAATAAGTCGCACCCACCTTGCTTAACACTTCCCAGTAATAGTCTAACTCCATAATTTCCAACCAAAATTTCGTAACGTGTCTTATTTCTTTCATGCCCCACATATCTCCTCTGACTGGTCATACATATACGACTACTGCCCACAAAGCCATAAGTCTAATCTTGAGAGTCTCTCTCGTAAGACTCTGAACCTTCACATGAACTTGGCCCTCTAATGAAATGTTACACAGCTCCTCCATCTACATCTCCATGGCCAGAATATTCTACCGATAAAGGCAGACTGTATTTTAATACCAGCTCTACTTTGAAAATCGTTTGTTTCATAACAATTACATCCAACTTCTCTGGTAAAAATACAATTACAGGCGCATTTCCAGATGCGACGTTTTTTACTTAAGGATGGAAAGACGAGACTCTCCGACACAAAACACAACTTTTAAAACACATGTATAAAGAATAGTCTGTAAATAAAAGCATGTTCATGCATTATGAACAGAATATCAAGCTGCAAGTACAAATATATTTCTTTATTCAGACCGTCTTTTCCGTAGTTGCTAATCTTGATTATGTATTACACAGAAGACTTAAAAGAAGCAAAATATTTAAGTTTTAACAGGAACCAATATTTTATTGGTAACGAATTATCTTGAAAGACAGCATGAACCTTTTGTGTCCAGCAGTTTATGTCTGACGTAATTTCATCTTTCAAAACATGGGACTATCCGTCTTCTATTCTTTGTCATGTCGATTTCGACGATTCAGGCATTTCATTTAACAGCGGTCTAACATAATATCAACTTCTTTTTGAAAAAAAATCGGTAGCTGAAGTAGACAGCTAATTCCACTATAATTTTTGTAATTGTGTTTCAGTATTCTCTCCATAACGTAAGAAACTTCCAGACATATACATCAAACACTTTTTATCTATTATTTTTCCTCGGGTCACTACATAATTTATGATATCTTGTTGACACACTGCAGTTCGGAAGCAGCCTTAAGCTTCAGGCTGTTTTTGTCACCTCCGGTTTGCTTAATCTACTTGTTGAACTTGTCGGTATAGCAGCATAAATCTTCTGACAACTGCTAATATAATTATAGAGTTCCATACGAACCGGATAAGGGAAGGCTGTGTACTACACAGGGCAGTAAACTATTTAGCCGACAGAGAGAGCTCAACATTCAAGCCATTTATCAGCTCAGAGCCCACTAGCCCTTTCGGCTTTCGCTGTGTTGCGTGTACTTATCGTGTTCTGTGTTCAAACACTATGTTGTTCTGTGGATATAAACACTTCGGAGGAAAAAGCTGCCTCCTTCTGCAGGTTCGACGTACATGTTTCTTTTAAATATTGGTATTCACATCCAAGAATATGGGGACCGCATTAGCACAGTGGTTAAGGTGCTGTGCTACAAATTACAAATCGGAAGATCGCTGGTTCGATTCCAAATGGTGTCACTGGAATTTTTCACTTACATAATCCTTCCGACCGCACTATGGCCATGGGGTCGACTCAGCCTCTAACAGAAATGAGTACCAGGAGTATTTCCTGGGGGTAAAAGCAACCGGTGCGTAAGGCTGACAACCTTATCACCATCCTGGGCCATTGTCACGTGATCTGGGAACTTTAATTTCCTGGAACCATCTGGGCACCTCGGGCCTGTAATGGGACTGATTTACCTTTTTTACCTTTACATCCAAGAATATACATACTTTCGGAGTAGAATAGCCTACCTCTTCTACTAACGTTACCGTTTTCTGGGATTTTACACCGGGTATACAACGAAATAGTTGCCAGCGCTATGGAAAAATGTATTACCTCTGTATATATAGGAAATAAGTAATGCAATGAAGACTACTGTCTTTTGTATGCTATGTCGTGTAGAGTGGTGTACAGGATCACGCTCCTTCTGTCTTCAGAATATAAACTGCCTACTTTGAGTGCAGTCTTGTGAATTCCGATGCCATGCTTTCTGATACGCAGATAATACCTTATCGGGAAAACTTGCAACCCATATCTAGAAGTTGCAGTAATACTTCTATTAAGACCGGGTCTTCTGGGTTGTGACGGGGTGTTTTGGAGAGACCTTTCACCTCCACCTACAGTGTGTTCGTCTTTAGCAATTCGTAATACCGTTCGGTTCTTTCAATCACATGCTGGGAAAATAACATACATTGAGTAAGATCACTTCCTTTTTAATTCATTCCGAATTTTCATTTTCAATCATGCTAAGTACGTGGTATAGGCTCTTTCTTCCTTTTCGTGTCTCTTGACAAGGAAAGTGTCACAGGATGCAGACTTTCCATGTACAAAGTTGCCGTGCTGTGCTGAGAGGCACAATAAAAGCGACACCTGTAATATTTCTCATTCATTTCCACACAAACGTAGTGGTTGAAGCTGTGTTTTAATTAACCGAAAACCAAATAATTAACCACCTCCACCCGTTTAAAGTTCAGAAGTGCCTAGGACGTGAGAGGTTTCTTGCTGTCGAAACAAGAGAATTTCAACTTAGTCATCCTTAACAGAAAACAGTACGTGGTGTAATATGGAGGTAATGAACACTTTGATGGTAACAGCCGGACCAGGATTTCTATCATAGTAGATGGCTCAAGGAGTTGCTACTGAAATGAGAGGTCGAAAGTCAAAGGTGACCTGCGTGATACATGTGATGTGCCCTTCTAGCTCAGTGCTGTGTGTCTATATGCCTGCTGTGAGAAAAATGAGTTTCTGAAAGTTATTTCCATAAACTCTATTCAGTATGATGGAGAAGAATCACGTGACTGTATCACAACGAGTAGTGAAATGATGGATAGAAAGGGACACAACAACCTGTCAATTGAACGCATCTCATTAAACAGGTAGGTACGAGTCTATGTTACGCGGAAGTCATTTGTAGCGATTATGACGAAGATCCGTCCTGAGTATGTGAGCAGTTTACTGGTTTAATTTGGTAAGGATTATAACTTGGCAGTAGAGTCGCAGGTAAAAACACATAATTAATGATAATGATAATAATAATAATAATACAGGGGTGCTGATAAGTCCTTAGTCCGATCAGGAAGGGAACAAACTAATGTTTCTGTCAGAATGGTGTGAATTTCCTTCGGCGCCTTGCCTTGTTGGAAAAGAAACTTGATGACAGTTCGCGTCTCGATTTTGTTGAAATCGCGCGCGTCCCTGACATGCTTCCGAGCTTGTTTCTTTCTTGGTCATGCTAAGGACTCTTCAGCACCCCGGTAATAATAATCTAAATCAGAATCTAAGAAGTAAGGTTCTCACAAAAACAAGTGACATTTTTATATCTTCTGTAGTGTAATGCCATAAACTTTAGGAGATAGGTATGGCGAAAACTGCTGCCTCCATCTTCAGGGTAAAGGAAATAAAGATGGAGAATGTAGGACCTCCAAACCTTACTACCTGTCTACCAAACACGTTGGCGTACCTCCAGAAGAATGCAGTGTTGACTATTTAGTAAGAACAATGGTTTAATGACTGTAGTTAACATATCTAGCAACTGCATTGAATACGTGGTGTTTACGCCCCGGATGGCACTAACGCACAGCAGAAGGACGTGTATCAAAGAGTTTTTTTTTTAAGTTTTGCTGACCGTGCATCTCGGTATATTTATCTCAGTAATTAACCAACTTGTGCATAAAATTTTTATTTTACAATAGGTTTATTTCATGCCTTTACATATTTCGAGCATATGGTGCTCGAAACATGTACAGGCATGAAATGAACCTATTGTAAAATAAAAACGTTGTGCATCAAGTTGGTTAATTACTGAGATAAAAAAAGTGTATTAAAGAGTTGTTACTCTCTCAGCGCTGGAGTGAAAGAGTAAAATCACAGACAACTCGTTAGCACAGCCTGCGTCTAAGCAAAAGCTGGAAACCGACACCTCTGGACTAGAAAGTGATAAGGGGAACGAAACATGACGATGATGATGATGATGATGATGATGATGATTACGATGATAGTCATTTGTTCCTTATTTTATTAAAGAAGCTATTTCAGCTTCGTAATTAGTGTAACTGTAAATAAAGAATTTACAGACATTTTAGAGGTGAAAATCGACGTCTGTTTTGCAGTAAGCTTCCATAATTTTCCAGGAGAGACTTTAAAAAAATATAAATCGAGGAGATGTCAGTTGGTAAACCGATCTCTACATCATCTGGCCCGAGATTTTTGTGTGCACAGCGCAAGTAAGTCACTGTTGTCTGATGTATAAACCCCACATATATTGCACTTAAACCATCGATCCCCTTTTAGTACAAATCGCAATTAAGCTCAATTTTATTACTGTTTTGCGCTTCAGTGTGTAATTTATCTGTTAAATTCTGCAGGCCCCAAGGACAGCCCTCTTTAATTTTCCAGATAAACGTTTTAACCAAACGTCTATGACAAAGAAGAATTGCCGTTGTAATGAGTATATGCGAATACAGGCTCGTAAAATTGCCGATTTAAAGTCTTTTAAATTGTTCAACATTCAGAGATCCTGTTTCCATCTAACAAGAAAGACAACTCGAATTTCTCTTACTTCCTATATAAGACTAAAGAATCCTTAAGTGACTGTAACTAAGATTCTTAATTTCTCACTAACTAAAGGGGGTCTATCCGTACGTAAGACATGTTAAGCGCCTTAAAAAGCAACAATACTGACGAAGTAATAGAAGGCTGGTGAAAAGTACACACTTAAGTGTTCATAATGCGTAAACTTTACCAAACATTGCTCGGATTATCAAAGGTAAAGTTTTTACATGAATGACGAGTATAGGATGCATTAGAAGGCATATAAAATTTTCGTCAGTAATCTAAAGGGATATCAAGGCATAAATGGCAACGTTAAACTGGGCCCTAACGTGAGGTCCGAGCAGAAGTGAATTCTTACTTTGCTACAGCATTTATTTCTAGGAGAGCATATGTTTCGAATTAATAACTTTGTGTTATTGTCTCGAAGGCATTTCTACTCAAAAACAAATTCGGTGTACATTGATTTTGTCTGCTATAACCTCAAAATTTAGAGCCGTTATCGTGTTTCTCACTGCTAAATTAAAAATTCTGTTGAGGCATGCTGATGATATAACTCCACAACAAATTGCACATTCCTTGTTCCAGAGAAAATATTCGCATTGCCGGCATCTTGTTATAATCACATTCTACGAATATAATACATTAGCAAAAGTTGCTCATTATTTCAGCTAAATTATCATGCATTAATTATTGCAGGATCGAAAAGTAATTCGCACACCACATATTCACGGGTCCGCCATGTTGTTATGAATGACAGATATTCATAACCTAAGATTTCTAAGTAACATCCTACGGTTTAATATTCATACCAAGCTTCGTGGAAATTAGTTACTTGGTTCAAACTCTGAAGAAGGGAGACAAAGAGTCATACGTCAACACAACTGTGACGTCAAAAGACTAGTACTTTTCTTCCTAAGAAGGAAACTGGTCTTAAAGTGAATCTCAGAGAAAGAGGGCAAGACAGTGGACTGAATTCCCCATTTCCGATACCAGAAGTAGTTTATCTCTGTGGATTTCTAACTTTGCTCCGTTCTTCAACTCACAACTGCCTTCTGTGTGAATTCGATTTCGTGAGATGTAGAATGTTATGCGTCTGAAAGAAAGTGGGTCCCACATCCTGCGAAAGTCAATGAAAGTAAACAGGAAATGCCATAATCACTTTGTTAAGTTCTAGATCAACAGTGGAGAACTTGCGGACCGCATGTGGCCCACAAAAAGTCTCCTGTGTTGGTAGAAGCGTAACTAATAACGCCTACATGACGAAGTAACCACTGATATTGAAATTCGTTATAAAGCACTTTTCGCCTCTTCTATGTGTGCTACATCTGCCCACACATCTCGAACCCTCCATCGGACCACAAAGTTCATACTATTGTGCAAAGCCTGTGTGTCTTATTTCGTCTTATATTTCCTTCGTTTGTCTATGTTATTCACTGAAAGTTAGATATAGAAGTTTCACAATACATATTGTGGACTTCTGGGTTACGGCACAATGTAAATTTGGGCGTGGTTAGTGTATTTTCGAAGGAAAAAAACTGCTACCATATTCATTTCTATCCTGCAGGTGAATGCAGCAGGTTTCTCCAGAAACGTTGGCAGTCAACTTCGAAGCCACAGGATCTCATAAACTAGAATTTCATAATTCTTTCCTCCCTCATAATTTAACATCTACAGGATTCACAAACGTAAGTCTACGGTCTTCTGGTATTAAGCGCAATGTATCTCCCGCTATATACCGACGTCTTGGGAAAACCTGCTGCTTCCATGTTCAGGATACAGACGTAGGAAACAGATTCAACCGAAACATTGGTACCTACCCGCCTACCAGACTACACGGACTCACATTCTAGAAAATCGCAGTGTAATATTTTTTATCGTGGCTCGAAAACCCACGGGGGCCCAGGGTCTTCCAATGGCGAGGCTTCACGATCACGGACAGACACACCATATTCGGCAGGAATCCTCCGGACGAGTAATTAACCCCTTCGCAGAGACCTCTACCTAACGGCGCACAACACTCATACACAACAGGCGCACATACCCTCGGCGGGATTCGAACCCGCAATCCCAGCCAGCCGTCGGCCGCAAGCCTATGCCTTAGACCGCGCGGCCACCGGGATAGGCTAACCTAAATGTTAACCTCCGTAAAAAATCTCCAATTTCACAAATCTATTGATGAAGTAGCCTTGGAAAAAATATTTAAACCTTTAAAATCGTTAAATATTTCGTGGCAAAACTGTGTGAATCAAATCCGTTGGAATAATAAGTTTAAACAAGACATAGAGCATCAATCCATGAAGGAATATAGAAGAGTGGAAACACATTCTTAACGTGGGCACTAGGTCAGCTTCATCACCGGCTGCTTTACCCTTGGGGAAAAAGCCCACTTTACCCATTTAACGACAGTGTAGCTGGGACCCAGAATCGATCTTGAAGCATAGCGGGAGACAAAAACTCTTGCCTCTGCCGGTAACCGAACCATGCACGGTCGTCTAGTTCGTTGTCACACGCGCAACGAGCTCGCCCGGCTCCCGATACAACAAACATAGGCCTCCGAAGGCAGTTTGGACTGATAAGGCAGAGTTGTTATCGCACGTCCAACTAGCACGCGGATGTTGTAAAGTAGAGCAACAGATAACAGTATTTGCGTCTTGGTCTCGCAGCTTCGTCGCACCACCTGTTATGATCACTCCAGTGGAGTAGAAACACACATAGCACTTCGTCAGGCATGTCGATGCCGGCCGTATATGGGAAAGATGACAAAAGACGAACAATATCACGTCTCGCACACCGAGGACACTGCATGCACAAGCAGCCGGGATCGATTCGACAGGCGTAACAAAAAGCTACAACACTTGTCAATAAAGTGACTGGTAGTTGGTTTCAAGAGGCTTGACGACAGTCCGAGGCACCCTTAGCGTTTTTTTTTATATACTTCTCGGCATTACACAAAAGGATTCAATTAACGAATCTACTTTGTCTGTATTACTAATTTCTGAGCAAAAAATTTAACTCGAGACATCTCAAATACGAAATGGGTGTGATAGCCACTTCAGCACGCGTTAAGTCCTGACAGGCACTGGAGGCCAATTAGAATTAGGGGGGATGAGTTTTAAATCTAGGCAAGAAACAAGTCTGCTTAATTGCACCGTGAAATGCTGTTTATGTTGCCTTGCAACAGGTCTGTTCAAACGGACGCAACAGCTTCTACTCCGCACATGACGATACGTCATTTCGTAGCCACTAACCTCACAAGACAGACGGTCTACGCACAATGTAATATTGAGACGCGTTTGCTGTCACGAAAAAGCAACAAGTATTACACATTATAAGAATGTGTCTTGCCTTAGTTATCAGGCATGAATATCGCATGCCCAGTAGTGTCATCTGTGGCCTGTCGGGCTCTACCATATTTTTCCACATTATCTCATAAAAAGGCACAATTTTCGGGAAAAGGTTACTGAACATAGAATGCGTGTTTTGATCTTCTCCACAACGTCTGGAACATTTATCATTCCAAAAAGTATTCAACGAGATACTGACATAAATTTACATCGGTCTTCACGTAAAGTATCCGTTATTCTTGTCAGATTTGAATGGAACCTGGATTTTCTCGACAGGTTCTGGAAGAATTCCCAAATATCAAATTTCATTAAAATTCATTTAGTGGAAGCCTAGTTCTTTCACGTGGATAGGCAGACGGAAGGACAAACACGACAGAGCGAGTCGCTTTTCGCAATTTTGCAAACACGCCCAAAAATGGGATCCTTCCATGCATATTACAAAAACACAGTCAAAATATGTTAAACATAGCAAGACCACCTCTTATTTAAGCAAGTTAAAAGCAAGTCTAAACGTTACTTGCTTGTTACATACATGTACTGTAAGGCTTACGTATGTTTAAAAGCGTCGTCAAACAAACGAAGGATCCGTACGTGACATCTGCATGTGTACAATAAAAGCAAAGCAGAAATATACGTGACCGATGTACGGATTTGGATTTCTGCACATTCTAAATTCAAGGACGTGGAACTGCAGATTGCAGCTTGCGTCTGGAACTCAAAGAAAAAATATCATTGCTTAATATACGCAAACTGAAGACGAGCTTATAGGGAATACAATTTTTACACATCCTGTCGTATTGCTCCTGCTCTTCCTTGTGCGTGTATCCATACGTGTGCGTGTGCGTGCGTGCGTGCTTTACGGTGCTCGTGCATCAGTAAGAGACACAAAGAGATCTGAAACTCGATGAAGTGTGTTACCTTCGAAAAAGACAATATCTGCTTAGAAAGTAAATTAGGTGATTACGGAACCCAAATATCTATAGCGTTTTTCAGCAGGTAACCGAACATGAAGAACCCAAACCTATATTTCGCAAACGCAGTAAACGTGTTAGACCAGAATTCTCTCCGTTTGGTAACTGAAACTGGATCCGTTTATAGTCGTGGCGTTTGTGCCCTAGGAGATTCTGAAAATTAGTAGTCGCTCTGAAGTGATGCTTACCCCGTTTATACACGTATATTGGGGAATTCTGAACACTGGTGATGTCTTCTGGGAGATAATTTTCCAACTTGTATTCCAAGGCACTATGAAAATTATTACAGAACCTTCTTAGTGTATGTTTTCGCGCTTGTCTATCTGTACATTTCGAAAATCGACACAGCAGTTCGGGTGTGATTGTACTCATTTACATTAATTTAATATTCATTCATTCAATGGCTCTGGTTGTTATCAAATAATAAATGTATTTGTATCCTTTGTGACAAGGTGGATTAAAAGTGTTATTTTTTATTCCCTGAACAAATATTTATAATTGTAGGTAGTTTTGCTGATTTACCTTTCTAGTACATGCATCTGTCTATGTGCTTATGAGAATTAATTTCTTTAGGTAAAAATATTTTGCTGTCTTTGTCTACCTTTAAGCCGTTAAAGAATACTAAATCTTTGAATTTCGCCCACAAAGATATCAATAGGTTTATTACGATTATCATAATAGGCAGTAGTTATTTTTCTGAGAGCATTAATGAAATTCATTTGTAACAGACAGACAGAAATACAGACAGACAGGCAGGCAGGACACTAACTTTCAAGTATTATGTATATAAATCTCATAGTCAAAATACTGACTTGATTTTGCGTGAAAAATAAGTGTAATTACTTCACATGTGTTTATATTTTATTTTATCTGTGCATTTACATTGCCAATGTTTTATCGTGTATTCCCAGATATGTATGTTATTTTATTCATTACACCGTAGTTGTTTTTAAAATTTAGTTGTAACGATAAGCAACCTACCGAGGAACGGAGTAGCTTTCCAGTGCTGAAGATTGTCTTGTAACGCCTGCTACATATTTGGTGTATTAGCGAACAAAACATTACCTCCCTGCCTACCTCACCCACTGCAGAGAACGGAGTCCTTCTTGAGGAACTAATACGTCCCTAGCCATTCAAGTTTTTCCGCGCATTGTACGGAACCCGAAGATTCGTTTCCGTGTTGGCAAGAACCCGCAATATGTCCATATACCTCCCACCCTATTTATTCACGATTCATTTTAATGTTATGACCCCAGCTATGTCTTAGGCCTTCGACGTGGTCTCAAAACTTCAGATAAATTTACTTAAGCGCTGTATGCATTTTTCTGTCCAGCATACTCGTCAAATGCCGGCGAAATTCATCTTCTGCGATTTGATCACTGAAGAATAAAAATCAGGAAGCCGCTCACTATACATCCCCCTCTTATTTCATCTACCACAGATCTAAATATCTTCCTCAACACTCTGTTTCGAAACACCCTCACCCTATTTTGACGTTTTGCTGACCGTGCATCTCAGTATATTTATCTCAGTAATTAACCAACTTGATGAACAAATTTTTTGTTGAACAGACTCTGGTATCATCACACCTATAGGTGTGATGATACCAGAGGCTGTGTAATGCAATTTTGACCTCCTGATGATGAGCACATGTGCTCGAAACATGTAGAGGCATGAAATAAACTTATTGTACAAAAAAAATTTGTGCATCAAGTTGGTTAATTACTGAGATAAACCTTCGCCCTAGTATGTTTTCCTTTCAGTGTAAGAGACCAACTAACAATCTCATGCACAGCAACATGCAAAAATACGAATCTACCTATCGTAATATTTACTTTTTTATATACTAAAATGGATATTATGTTAATGTATTAACGTAATAAATCAACTCCGTTCCAAAATCATCTTGAAATATGGGGCACATATACCTGAGGAAAATGCACATTTCCTTCTACCTAACCATTGTGTTGTAACGCAGAATTTATGCTTCTGAAGTATGTCTGATACAAAACAATTGGTTGTGAAACCTAAAAGGAAGATAATCAAGGAGGGGGTATTACAATAAACGTTAAAGGAATAATGTAGAAATAAGTAAATTGGATTCTTCTGGGTCAGAATAGTGTCCAGTGGTGGACCCACAAGGACATGGTAATGAACTTTCAGTTTCCATAACATGCGGGGAATTTCTTGACCAGCGCGACAACTACTTATAACACTCCGAAAAATAACTGTTTCCTGGCGTTAATTACACCTTGGACATAGAGCACAGTGTTCTAGAAGTCGCAGATTTTCCACTACCCGTATTATTAACGCAGTTCAGAACGACATAGAGATAACAAGGCAGACTGAAATATATATATATATATATATCATCATCATCATAAACATCCAGGGTTGGGCCATTTGGCCCGTTCCGTCTCCAGAGGTACAGTTGTTCTCTCCATCGTTTCTTTGGTCTCCCAATTGTTCTCTTTCCTTGTGGGCTGTAAAG